>FWWL01000766.1_pt1 | contig 85503 bp, 73 predicted proteins | sample 2228331 | NCBI WGS metagenome assembly FWWL01 (sample SAMEA103939775, study PRJEB20133) | metagenome | reverse complement strand
TCCGAAGGCTGGGGCGGTGGGGATGGAGTTGCGCTTGCGCTACTGGCATGACTTCACCGGCATAACCTACTGGGATGATGTCAGCATCGTACGCATTGGCGGTAGTGCGTTGTTGCCCACCGGCGTAAGCGAGGGAAGTTCAGTGGAGCGGCCGCAGCGCCTCCTACTCCATGCGAACTATCCGAACCCGTTCCGCCGCAGCACGATGCTGTCGTTCTCGCTACCTGAGCCCACGCGGGTCACGCTGGCCGTGTACAACTTGCTGGGCCAGGAAGTGGCCACGCTGATCCGGAACGAACTACTTCCGGCTGGCACGCACCAAGTGGTGTTCGACGCGCGCGAGCTCCCGGCCGGTCTCTATCTGTACCAGCTTCGGGCCGATCGGCATGTAGAGACCCGCAAGATGCTACTGGTGAAGTAGTCCGGCTGCGGGTTGGGAGCCATCCATCGGGTGGCTCCCAACCTTTTTCCTGTTTCCCAGAAGCTGCTGGCTTGTCGAACGATGGCTGGACTTGCAAAGCGTGGCACAGGCTGGATTGGGCTGCTTTTGCTGATCGCACTGCCGCTCCAGGCGCAGACAACGGGAAAGATCGTTGGGCGCGTGACCGATGCCCAAACTGGCGAGCCATTGCCCGGTGTGAATGTGGTGATTCTGGAGACGCAACAGGGTGCTTCAACAGACGCCGCCGGCTACTACGTCATTTTGAATGTGCGGCCGGGCACCTACACGCTCCGGGCTTCCATGATAGGCTTTACGCCTCAGGTGGTGCAGGACGTGCGCGTGCAGATTAACCTGACTACTGAGGTCGACCTTACGCTCCAGGAGGAGACAATCACCGGTCAGGAGGTGGTAATCACGGCTACGCGTCCGCTCGTCCAGCGCGATCTGACGGCTACAGCGGCGTCTGTCTCTCGCGAAGAGCTGGCTGTATTGCCCGTGGAAAACTTTACGGATGTGGTGAACCTGCAGGCGGGTGTCGTGGAGGGACACTTCCGTGGGGGCCGAATCGGAGAGGTAGCCTACCTGGTCGATGGCGTCCAGATCAACGACGTTTATGACCGTTCCTTTGCCTTTCAGGTCGAAAACAATGCGATCCAAGAGATCGAGGTCATCACCGGGACCTTCAACGCCGAATACGGAAGTGCTCAATCCGGTGTGGTTAACATTGTGACCCGCGAGGGAAGCGAGCGCTATCAGGGATCGCTGGGTGGCTACGTGGGCGACTATCTGACCACCGCCACCGATCTGTTCATGGGGCTGGAGCGCGTCTCGCCGCTCCATGCCCGTTCTATTCAGGGAGACCTGAGTGGTCCGCTGATTCCGGGCTATTCGGGCGTCACCTTCTTCGTGGCGGGGCGCTATGTGCACAACAACGGCCATCTGTACGGCCGCCGGATTGTGTTGCCGGTCGACCAGGATGATCCCCGGGCGCAGCAGGTGACGGTTGACGGTCGCCAGGTGTTTGTGCCGGCGCTGGGCGACTCGGTGCTGGTTCCTATGAACTGGAGCGAGCAGCACACGTTGCAGGCCAAGCTGACGGCCCGACTCTTTGGACAGCAAAAGCTGACGCTCAGTGGACTCTGGCAGGGCGACCGGGGCAAGAATTACAATCACCTGTTTCGTTACAACCCGGACGGTACTCCGACGGTCTATGGCCGCTCGCGTTCCTTGCTGGCCACCTACACGCATATCTTTTCGTCGCGCACGTTTGCCGAGCTGAAAGGTGCCTACTTTGCGAATGAAGTCCGGGAGTACGTCTATGAAGATCCTCTGGACCCGCGCTATCCGCGCGACGATGCGTTGCGGCTGCTGGGCGGCAACTTCTCATTCTATCGGGGTGGGGCTATCATGCGTCATTTCCGGCGCAGGACCGAGACGTTTACGGCCCGCTTTGACATTACGAGCCAGGTGACGTTGCGCCATCAGATAAAGGCCGGCGTGGAGTTCAAGCAGCACACGCTTACGGTACGCGACTTCGAGGTCAAGCGCAACCCGTCGACGGGCCTTCAGCCAGCCATCCCTCCGGTGCATACGCCCGACCACGTCTACTACCACAAACGGCCGATCGAGCTGAGCGCCTACATGCAGGACAAGATGGAATTCGACCATCTGGTGGTGAACGTGGGCCTCCGGTTCGATTTCTTTGATCCCCGTGGTGAGGTGCTGGAGGACTTCAGCCGACCGCGCACCTCGTCCCGCCGGCCAGCCCCGGTGCGCTGGCAGCTTTCACCAAGGCTGGGCCTGTCGTTCCCGATCAGCCAGAACGGCGCTGTGCGGTTGGCCTACGGGCATTTCTTCCAGATGCCCGCTTTTGACTACCTGTACACGAACGCCGACTACATCTACGACCCGGAGCGGGGCCTGAGCCGAGCTTTCGGCTATGCCGGCCTGGAGCCCGAGCAGACCGTCGCCTACGAAATCGGTCTGCAACAGGCGTTTTCCGAATTGATCGGGCTGAATCTGGTGCTCTATTACAAAGACATACGCAACCTGCTGGGCACCCGGATCGAGGTCATTGCGCCGGGCTTTGACGAGCCGTTCCAGCTCGAAAAGTATGGTCGCTACGTAAACCGGGACTACGGACAGGTCAAGGGTTTCCTGGTGTCGCTAGAGCGGCGTATGGCCGGTGGTTTCGGGCTTGGCATCGATTACACCTTTCAAATCGCCCGGGGCAACGCCAGCGACCCGCGGGCTGTGCTCATCGATGAAATGTCGGGCATCGAGCCGGAAAAGCAACTGGTACCGCTTGACTGGGACCGGCGCCATCAGCTCAACACGAGCCTGACCGTGGGCAAAGCGGGGCGCTGGACGGTGACGCTGGTGGGACGCCTGGGCTCCGGACTGCCCTATACGCCGTCGATTGCCGATGAGCGCATCGGCGTGGAAAATTCAGCCCGACGGCCTGGCTTCGTGCAGTTCGACTTGTACGCTAGCCGGCTCTGGAAACTTGGCCCCGCGGGCGTGCAACTTTTCGCCCGGGTCTACAACGTGTTCGACCATCGCAATGAAATCCAGGTGTACACCGACACCGGCCGCGCTTTTCCAAACCTGCGCTACTACTCCGGCGAACCGCAGGGATTGAATTCCAAAGAGGAATTCCTCCGGCGGCCCGATTTCTACTCGACGCCCCGGCTGGTCAACATCGGCGTGAACGTAACCTTTTAGTGCGGGCATGATGCGGGTATCTGCAGGACGGTTTCGAGGCATCGTGTTGCTGACGGGCTGGTTGCTGGCCATGCCGTCGCTGGCGCAGCGCACGCCCGATCCGAACAAAGGCGATCCTCGGCTGACCCAGTGGGGCATCATGGACGGCAACCGGGTGCGCACGCTCTATGCCAACCACGGCGAGGTGGCCCGCTGGCCCGACCAGCCTTCTGGCGAGTGGCCCAAAGGCTCCGGCCATTCCTATGTGGACGGCGTGGCGCTAATCGTCTCGGCGCAGACGCAGGACAGCCAGGGCCGTACGATCTACCCCATGAGCACGAACTACCGGGAATTCATCGACCGCGACCCGGTTACCAAGCTTCCCTGGGGCTGGGCCCCGCTGCCTGGCTATTCGAATCCGCGCCAGTCGTCCCCAGCCCGCAGCGACGATCCAAGTACCTGGCCCGCCGAGTGGCCCGATCGCCCCATTGAATGGGTGGGCTACTGGAATGGCTATTTCGGCAGGGGCATCACGAACGCCGACGTAGAGACCTATTTCGTCTTCGACGACGCACACGACTTTGAATGGACACAACCACCGCATCGGTTTTTCCCCTGTCGGGATGACACCACGCGCGGTGGGCTCGGCATGGAAGTCGCCGCACGTGGCTTTCAGTGGACGCACGTGCTGGCCCAAGACGTCATCTTCTGGCACTACGAGATCACGAACGAATGCGACGTGTTCTATCCGGATATTTTCTATGCCCAGTACATCGACTGGGGCGTGGGCGGCACCGACGACTCGGGCGACGACGAAGGGGCCTACAATACGCGGCTCGATCTGGCCTTTGCCTGGGACTTCGACGGGATCGGCACGCCGGGCCAATGGGGACCGGTGGGTATTGCAGGATATGCCTTCCTGGAATCGCCCGGTAACCACACGGACGGCATCGATAACGACCAAGATGGTATTACCGATGAGCGGCGCGACAACGGTCCTGGCCAGCTCATCGAAGGGCAAGACAACATCCGGGCCTATCTGGAGCAGCACTACAACCTGCAAGACTTTGAACGCTTCTACGGGCCGCTGGAATTGCGTCCAGCTTACCGGGCCGGCCGCTGGTGGACCGGCGACGAAAACCTGACCTGGGTGGGCTTTACCGACCTGAACGGAAACGGCATCTGGGATCCGGGCGAGCCAACCAATGACGACTGTGGGGAGGATGGAGTCTGCCCGGGCGATCCAGGTTACAACGGCGCCGATCGGGGGGAGACCGACGGCCGCCCCACACCGGGCGAGCGCAACTTCGACGCGACGGATAAGGACGAGTCGGACCAGATCGGCCTAACAGGGTTTGCCATTTTCGACGTGCACCGCTATGAGTTGATTGACGACGAGGAGGACTACCGGGTCTTTTCGCGCGCGCTCCCACCGCTGGAGGACATCTTGCTCGAAGGGGGGCGTAACTTGGGCATGTTTTTCTCGTCGGGACCTTTCCCCCTGCAGGCGGGCCAGACCGAGCGTTTCTCTATGGCCTTACTGTTTGCCGGTCGCGACTTTACAGACCCGCGTAACATGGAAAACACTTCAATAGCCCGAAAAAAAGAAACTGTACAGCAGATCTACAATGCAAACTATCAGTTTGCGCGGCCGCCCGATAAACCCACGCTCGTCGCCATTCCGGGCGATCGCCAGGTAACGCTCATCTGGGACAAGGTGGCTGAGCGCTCGTTCGATCCGTTCCTACGCGAGAACGACTTTGAGGGCTATTTGATCTATCGCTCCAGCGAGCCCAACTTCAACGAGAACTTCTTGATCACCGATGCCTACGGCACGCTGACCTACCGGAAGCCGATCGCCCAGTTTGATCTAAAAAACGGGATTAGAGGCCTTCACCCAGTAGCCGTCAACGGCGTGCACTTCAACCTGGGCAACGATACGGGCCTGCGACACGTCTACGTCGATCGCGACGTCCAGAACGGCCAGACTTACTACTACGCTGTAGTAGCCTACGACCGGGGTTATGTGGCCCGTGACGAAAACGGCAACATCGTGGTGGATCCGGAAGGCTTCATCCGAGGCATTGCACCAAGCCTGACGACGGCCACGATCAAAACCGACCTGGCCGGACAGGTGGTTTCGCTCGACATCAACACGGCTGTGGCGACACCCCGGGCGCCGGCAGCCGGCTACGTGCCTCCCGAGGTGACTTCGTTCGAGCGCCAGACGATCGGCACGGGCTCGGTCAATCTACAACTGGCCACCCCCGAGGCCGTACAGGAAAACGCTACCTACGAGGTAGCGTTCGAGAATCCGTCGCTCTGGCAGAATGCGCCGGAGGTCAACTACCGCGTGCAACACGTAGAGACAGGCGAGGTGCTCCGGGAAGGGACGCTGCAGGCAGGGCTGAACGAACTGACCGTGCTGGAAGGCGGTTGGGTGCTGACGATTGACCAGGCGGTCGGCGTCAGCATCGACGGCAGCTCGCCAACCTTTACCGACGCGCAGACAACCTATGCGGGCATCGTGCAACCGGCTTCGACCAGCTCGGTGGTGGGCACGGCCCGGTACGTGCCGCTTCCGGCCGATTTCGAAGTGCATTTTACCGAGACGTTTGCCGACACGTCGCTGCGGCTGGCGCTGGGCATGCGCCAGATCCCTACGCCGTTCTACATCGAGAACCTGACCACGGGCGAGCGGCAAGCGTTCATCATCGTCGAAGACCGGCCTGAGCTCCAGAACGGCCAGTACGATCATGGTGACCTGATCATCCTGGTTATGGGCGAGACGCCCGATAGCGAACCACAGATGCAGGGCGGGCGCTGGCGGGCCTCCTGGGCCATTCGTTTTCTGCCACCCGATCCGGTGGCGGAGCCAGACAAGCCCAACCGGCCACCACGGCCCGGCACGAGCTTCCAATTCCGGACAATCAAGCCGTTCCAGACGGGTGACCAGATCCGGTTCACGATTCGACCGCCGGGCTTCGATGCGAGCAAAGCGCGCCACGATCTGCGCAACATCTACGTGGTGCCCAATCCGTACGTGGCGACCAGTACGTTCGAACCGTCGAGCGTCTATCGCATCGGCAGGGGCGAGCGGCGCCTCTACTTCGTGAATCTGCCGCCTGAATGCACCATCCGCATCTACACGCTTTCGGGCCAGCATGTGCAGACGCTGGAACATCGTGGGGGTATCGACAACGGCCAACTGGCCTGGGACCTGACCACCAAGGATGGCATGCAGCTCGCCTACGGCGTCTACATCTTCCATGTGGAAGCCCCAGGTGTGGGCGAGTACGTTGGGCGCTTTGCGGTGATCAAGTAGCAACTAAAACGACATGCTAATGCTACGGGGCAGACGGCATCTATTAGTTCGGGACAAACACTCCACAGTCGCTTGCGACAGCTCCCCCTCAAAAGAGGACAGGGGCCTTTAGCCAAGAGCCAAAAGACGCGCCGAAGGGCCTCTACACAAAAAGCGCGCTGCTTTTGCAGCGATAACCGGTAAGGAAACGACCATGCAGACGGGCATGCGACAGGTGCAATGGCTGGCCATGATCGGCTTAGCGCTGATGCTGACGGGACCGACCCGGGCGCAGACTGTCTCGAAGGCAGGCACCGTGGCCGGAGACTTTCTGCAGATCGGTGTGGGCGCTCGCGCGATGGCCATGGGTGGCTCGTTCGTCGCAGCGGCCGACGACGCCTCGGCACTCTACTGGAATCCGGCCGGACTGGCACATCTGGAGGGGGGTGAGGCTATGGCTGTGCACAGCCGCTGGCTGGCCGACGTCAGCTTCGACTACCTGGGAGCCGCGTTGCGCCTCGGAGCGCTGGGTACGCTCGGCGTCTCGGTCACGATGCTTGCGGTGCCGGACATGCTCGTGCGCACCGAAGATCGTCCGGAAGGTACCGGCGAATGGTTCGATGCCTCCGATCTGGCCATCGGGCTGTCCTACGGCCGCTTCATCACCGACCGCTTCGCCATCGGTGCTACAGCCAAGTTCATCCAGCAACGCATCTGGCACAGCTCGGCCGTGGGCTTTGCCATGGATCTCGGCGTACAGTTCCGTACCGACTTTTTTGGCGGACTGACGCTGGGGGCGGCCATCTACAACTTCGGCACCGACATGCGGATGAGCGGCCGGGATCTGCGTTCGTTTGTCGATCCGGACCCCACCCGTGAGGGCAACAACAACCGCATTCCGGCCAACTACGAAACGGATAGCTGGAGCCTGCCGGTCAACTTTCAGTTTGGCGTAGCGCTGCGTCCCATTCAGACCCGCATGCATCAACTGCTGTTCACGGCCGACGCGCTGCACCCTTCGGCCAACTACGAAAGCCTCAATGTCGGCATGGAGTACGGTTTCCAGCAGCGAATATTTTTGCGCGGCGGCTACCATGCCCTGCTTTTACCCGAGTCCGAGGGCGGGTTTTCGACCGGACTGGCCGTACACCAGGTGCTGCCTTATGCGGGCGGACTCGCCAAGCTGGAGTACGCCTACCGCAATAGCGGCCGGCTTGGAGGCGTGCATATCGTAGGCATCGGCATCACGTTCTGACCCATGCGCCAATTGGTCCGACATGGCTGCTGGATCGGACTGCTGGTCGGAGGGCTTCTACCGGCCGGTTGCTATCGCCCGACGCCGGCACCCGAGCCGGAAAACGGAAAGATCCGGCTTGTCTACTGGACAGCTCCTAACCCCGATGAACTGGCCCTGGCCCGTGAGCTGGTGGCTGAATGGATGGCGGCCAACCCGGACGTCGAGGTGCTCGTGCAACCCATCCCGGCCGGACAGTCCAGCGAGGAAGTGCTGCTGGCCGCCGTGGCTGCGGGCACGACGCCCGATCTGTGCTCGAACATCTGGCCAGGTATTGTCGAAGACTTTATCGAAGCCGGCGCTCTGGTGCCGCTGGATCGCTTCCCGGACTTCGACTCGCTGCTCGAAGCGCGCATCCCCGAAACGGTGCGCGAGCCGTTCCGCTCCCGCGACGGCCGCTTCTACCAGCTTCCCTGGAAGACGAACCCCGTGATGATGTTCTACAATGTGCAGCTGCTGCGAGAAGCGGGCTTCGAGCAGCCGCCGCGCACCTACAGCGCATACCTGGAAGCTGCCCGCCGCATCACAGCCGACTCCGACGGCGACGGGATCGCCGACCGCTGGATGGGCTACCGCGACATCCGACCAATCTGGTGGCAACGCTACTTCGACTACTATGCTTTCTACATTGCCGCTTCAGGTGGACGCATGCTTTTCGATCGACAGGGACGGCTGGCTGTCGATACAGCCGCCTCGAACCGAGTGTTTGCGTTCTTTGCCCGCCTGTATGCAATGGGCGCCTTCCCAAAGGCAGTCTGGACCAACGCCGGAAGCCGTTTTCTGAAGGGCCAGCTCGCTACCGATTTTACCGGGCCCTGGCATCTGATCTGGCTGGAAAAAAACGCCCCGCCGACACTGCGCTACGACGTGGCGCCAATCCCCGTGCCGGACGGCCACGAAGGACCGGTTTACACGTATGGCGACTACAAAAACATTGTGATCTTTTCGACAACGCGGCATCCAGACGTGGCCTGGCGACTGGCGCGTTTTCTGGTGTCGCGCGAAGCCGACCGCCGGCTGCTGCAACGCACGCGCCAGATCCCTGTGCGCCGGGGGTTGCTCGACGATCCGTACTTCGCCCCTGTGTTTGAGCGCTACCCAATCCTCCGGCACTTTGCCGAACAGGCCGCCTACACGCGAAGTGTCGACAGCGCGCCGGATCTGAAGGAAATCTTGGACGCCTTTGCGCAGGAGTTCGAGGCGGCCGCCGTCTTTGGTGTGCACACACCCGCTGAGGCAACCCGCCGCGCGCTGCGTCGCATTCAGATGATCCTGGACTGGAATGCTTGAAATCCGCACCATATTACGGCGCCTTCCGATCCGCCTGCGCGGCGAACAGAGCGGCTACGTGCTCGTGGCACCCTACCTGCTGCACATGGCCGTGTTTTTTGGCTATCCGCTGCTGTTTGCCGTGCTGCTGATGTTCCACCGCTGGGATATTGTCACGCCCATGGAGTTCGTGGGGCTGAAGAACTTCGTGCGGCTGGTGCGAGATGACCTGTTCTTCCGAGCCCTGCTCAACACAAGCATCTTTCTGACCATCCACATTCCGCTGCAGATCGTTGTAGCGCTGTTTTTTGCGGAGCTGCTCAACCGGCCGCTCAGAGGCCGGGGATTTTTCCGGGCAGCCTATTTCATGCCCGTGGTGGTTTCGGGGGTGGTGATCACGATTCTGTTTCAGCAACTGTTTGCCTTCGACACGGGGCTGATCAACCGGATGATCCGAGCCTTGGGCGGAGAGCCAGTGCCCTGGCTCGTGTCGCCTGCGCTGGCCATGCCTTCGATCGCCCTGATGGCGACCTGGAAGAACGTAGGACTCTACATCGTGCTATTTCTGGCCGGGCTGCAGCACATCCCCAAGCATTTGTATGAGGCAGCCGCGTTGGATGGCGCCAACGCTTGGCAACGCTGGTGGCATGTAACGCTCCCCATGCTGAACCCTACGATGGTGACGGTGGTGGTGCTCTCAACGATCGGCGGGTTCTCGCTGTTCATCGAACCCTACATCCTGACGGGCGGCGGACCGCTTAACGCTACGCTTTCGGCTGTGCTCTACATCTACAACCAGGCCTTCTACTTCAACCACATGGGCTATGCGGCTGCACTGGGATTCTGCTTCGCCATCGTGATTTTTATCGTGGTGTTGCTGCAGCGACGTTTTGTGGAAACCGACACCTGGAGCTGAATCATGCACCGGCTGGGACTGTACCTGCTACTCGGGATCGGGCTGGTGGTGTTTGCCTATCCGTTCATCTGGATGGGCATTGCCACGTTTACGCCAGAAGTGGAGATTCCCGAGCTGACGCTGCTCCCATCGCGCTGGACGCTGGAGCACTACCGGCTCGTTTTTGAGCGGCTTCCAGTCTGGCGCGGGTTGCTCAACAGCCTGGTTGTGGCACTGGCTGTAACGGCTTCGGTGCTCGTCTTCACGTCGATGGCCGCCTACGCACTGGCCAAGCTGCACTGGCGTGGCCGCGAGACGGTCTTTTCGATCATCCTGTTCACGATGATGGTGCCATTCCTGCTGCTGCTCATCCCACTTTACACGCTGGTGGTGCGCCTGGGCTGGACCGACTCGCTGCTTGGGCTGATTGTGCCCTTCATGATGAACGCCACGGGCGTGTTGATCCTGCGCCAGAGTTTTCTGACAATCCCGCGCGATCTGATCGATGCAGCCCGCATCGACGGCTGCGGCGAGTTGTGCATCCTGTTCACGATCATCTGGCCGCTGTCGGTGCCTGCCCTGGTAACGGTGGGCTTGCTGACCTTTATCGGAAGCTGGAATGAGGTGCTGTGGCCGATCATTGTGGTGCGTGAGGTGCAGTGGATGACGCTCCCGCAGCTGGTGGCGCTTTTTGCCGTGGGGGGCGGGGCCGAAGGTCAGCTCGGTCCGCAATTAGCAGCAGCCTTCCTGCTGGCGCTGCCCATCGTGCTGGCCTACCTGTTCTTCCAGCGTTACTTCATCCAGAGTTTTGCCACCGGTGGATTGAAAGGCTAAGGACGTGCCCATGGATCGGCTTCTTCGGATCCTCCTGGTTTTTTTTGTGCTGGCGGCAACCGGTTGTCTGACCGCGCCGGAAAGCCAACCGGTATCGGACGCACTCCCTATCAATCTGGCGCACCTGGAGCATCTGAGCGAAGACGTGATGCGGGGCGATTCGGTGCTGCGCATGGTGCACATCTACGCCGAAGCGCCGGACTACCACTGGGTGGACGATCCCGACGAAGGAACCGCCTGCGTAGACGACGTGGCCCGGGCGGCCGTGCTCTACCTGCGGCTCTACGAACTGACAGGTGACGAAGCAGCGCGGCGCACGGCCGAAAAGCTCTTGCGCTTTGTGCTCTACATGCAACGGGACGACGGGCTGTTCTACAACTTCGTCTATTCGAACCGACTCGACATCAACACGACGCATCCGAACAGCCGGGCCGAGCCGTTCGGCTGGTGGGCCGGACGGGCCGTGTGGGCGCTGGGGACGGCGGCCGATGTGCTGCGTCGGGCCAATCCGCGACTGGCCGCACAGGCAGCCGCGGCGGCACGGCGGGCGCTGGTGCACCTGGACCATACCTGGCTGGTGCATTACCCGCGCACGCGACGTGTCGGCGGACGCACCGTGCCGGAATGGCTGGTGTACCGCTATGGCTCGGACGCTTCCAGCGAGCTGCTGCTGGGGCTGGTTCGGCTTCAGAAGGCTGCGCCTGATACCTCGCTGGCCCGCAGGATCCGGCAACTGGCCGAAGGAATGGCGCGCATGCAATACGGCTCGATGGCGCACCACCCCTACGGCGCGCATGCCTCGTGGATCGATACCTGGCACGGGTGGGGCAATGCGCAGACGCAGGCGTTGACCGAGGCCGGCTATCTGGAATCGGCCGTCTATGAGGCCGAGCACTTCTACCCACGGCTCCTTGTCTATGGCTGGATGTACGCCATGTCGCTGGACGACGCGACGAAGGTGCAGCGCTACGAACAGATCGCTTATGCCGTGCGCTGCGTGGCTGTTGGGCTGATCCGGCTCTACGAACGGACCGGCGACGTGCGCTACGCCACGATGGCGGGGCTTGCCGCAAGCTGGCTGACGGGCAACAACGAAGCAGGCGTGCCCATGTACGATCCAGCTACCGGGCGCGGCTACGACGGCATTGTAGGGCCAGGTACGGTCAACCGCAATGCCGGAGCCGAATCGACTATCGAGGCGCTTTACACAATGCTGGAGGTGAGCCGACACGAACCGGCCCGGCGCTGGCTCTATGCACAGGGCGCCTCGCCTGTCGAGGTCACGCACGAAGGGACACGCTACGCCTACCGCATCTTCAACGTGCAGGAGAAAAATGCGACGCGCTCGGTGGCCGTCGTGCTTAACCTAAGCGCGGAGCGGCTGGCGCTGCTAGAAGGGGAAGCACTGGCGCAGTTTCTCCAAGAAGTAACCACCGAACCCGTTCACCCCTAAAACAAAAAAGCTTATGCCACAGGCTTCCGAAGCAGTTACGTTGTTTCGACGTCATCCGGAACCCATCCTGACGCCAATACCGGAGCTTTCGTGGGCGTCGGGGGCCGTATTTAATCCGGGCGCCTGGTATGACGGCGCGCGCGTGCACCTGCTGGTGCGCGGCGTGTCGGCCGGCTACCGGCGCATCCGACTGAAAGATGCACGTCCGGGCGAGCCGGAATGGGGCTTTGAACCGTACGTGTCGTACATTGGCTACGGCGAAAGTACCGACAGCGTGCATTTTTCCGTCCGACCCGAACCGTTGATCCGACCCGATGCGCCTTACGACCAATTCGGCGTCGAAGACCCGCGCATCAGTCGGATCGATGACCTGTATCTGATCACCTACACGGCATTGGGAGCACCGGCTTTCGCGCACCCAGGCCGCGTGCGCATCGGACTGGCTTCGACCCGGGATTTCCAGACGGTTACGAAGCATGGCATTGTAGGGCCGGACACGACCGACAAAGATGCCGTCATTTTTCCCCGGCGTATTCGCGGACGTATCGCCATGCTGCACCGCATTGTGCCGTCTATCCAGCTCATCTACTTTGACGACCTAGAGCAGCTTTTCCATCCGCCGAAGGCGCTGTGGGAACGACACCTGGCCTCGCTGGACGAGCATGTGGTGTTGCGGCCCGAATTTCCTTGGGAGGCCAAAAAGATCGGAGCTGGTCCCACGCCGATCGGATCGCCGGAGGGCTGGCTGCTCATCTATCACGGCGTGGATGCGCAGCACGTGTACCGCATGGGCATGGCGCTGCTGGACCTGGACGATCCGCGTCAGGTGATCGCCCGCACGCCGGAGCCCGTGCTGGAGCCTGCGCTCCCCTTCGAGCGCGAAGGCGACGTGCCGAACGTGGTCTTTCCGGAAGGGGCCGTGGTGCTTGGCGATGAACTGCTGGTCTACTACGGGGCAGCCGATCGGACGATTGGCTTGGCGCGGGCATCCCTTTCCGACGTGCTCGCTTACCTTCGCGCTTGCTCGGTTCGTGTGTCCCCTTGAAGTACCAAGACTGGTAGCACCTATGGTCGATTCCTTATCGATTCGTACGATTACAGCGGTACCTCCCCTGCAACCTACTCGCCTGCAGGATGGCCGCCCGGTGCTGGAACCGAATCCCCAGAACGCATGGGAATCGCGTGTCGTGCTGAATCCGGCCGCTGTGCTGATCACCGAGCCCGAGGAGTGGACACGGCTGGCTGAACGCTGGGCACTTACTCCGGAGGGTCGCCGGCGCATCGAAGCGGCCGGTGGCGTGGTAGTGTTGCTCTACCGGGCGCAGGGCGCTTTCGATCCGAAGCGCAACCATGCGCCTTCGCGGCTGGGCCTGGCGCTCATGACGCCTACGCTGGAACTGATTCACCGCTTTCCGTTCCCCGTGATCGATGCAGTGGCTGACTTCCACAATCTGGGTGTCGAAGATCCACGCTGCACCCGCGTGGGCGATACCTTTTATCTCTTTTACACGGGCTACTACACGGAAGCGCCCGGCGACCCAACCGCCAAACGGGCCGTGCAGATATGCCTCGCTGCTACCCAGGACTTTCTGGAGTGGACGCTATACGGGCCCCTGGAAGGCGATTTGAATCACGTGGACAACAAGAATGCCGCCCTGTTTCCGGAACCGGTCGACGGACGCTGGTTGCTGTTGCATCGCCCGATGGCTGGGCCAGACGCCATGACGATCCATCTGGCCGAGGCCGAGGTGGTGACAGGCCCCTGGCACACGCGCGGAATGTTGATGCCGAGCTATCCCTACCGGGAGTTTGCCCGCTCCTGGATCGGGGCCGGCGGGCCGCCAATCGCGCTGGGCAACGGGCGATTCTTGATGATCTACCATCAAGGGCATTACACCCATGAAGGAGCGCGCGAGTACGATCTGGCCGCAGCCCTGCTGGACTTTTCACGGAGAGAAGCGCCCGTGGTCGGACGCATCGAGCCGCTGATGCGGCCCGCCGCCGCGGGAGAGTTACGCGGTGACCCGGAACTGGGCGTGGACAATGTGCTCTTTACCTGTGCCTGCTACGTCTGGAAAGGCCAGGTAATTATCCCATATGCAGGTGCCGACAGCCGGATCTTTGGCGCTTCGGTGCCGCTGGAGCCCCTGGTGCAGGCCCTGGAGCAAAGCGGCGTATGAGCAACTTCGCCTGCATAGCACTTGGCCTTATGATGCTGGCCCCGGCGATGGCTCAGGCGCAGGAGCAGCAGGTGCCGCTGGCCCGCGTGGGGGAGTCCATCATCGATCGGGCCACGTTTCTCAAACGCTATGAGCATGCCGTCTGGATTGGCAAGGAACGAAGCGGGGTCAGTATCGTGCCGAAGCACGCCTTTTTGCTGGCGCTGATCGCCGAAGAACTGCTGGCCCACGAAGGCGAGCGGTATGGGCTCGATCAGGAACGGCCCGTGCGGCCGATTCTGGAGGAAATCGAGCGCATGCTGGTGCTCGATGCCCTCTACCGGACCGAAGTGCAGGAGCCGATCCGGCTGACAGAGACCGAAATCGATTCGGTCGCGCAACTTCGGCTGGCGCCAGTGACCTTTGCCTACCTGACGTTTGGCGACTCCGCAGAGGCCTGGCGTGCGTACCGTCGGCTTGCAGCGGCCACCGAAGCGGTGGCAACCTTCGACTCGCTGCAACAGGTGCTGGGTCAGGCAGGCCAGTTTAAGACAGCCCGCTGGGGCGAGCTTTACGAACCACTGGAGGCCTTCCTGTATGCTGGGGCAACGCCTGGTCAGGTGGGACCGCCAGTACCGGTCGATAGCCTGTACTATTTGGTGCAGCTTAGGGATCGGGCTACGACCTCACTCATCACACCCGATGCCTGGCAGCAGGCCCGCTACGAGGCCGGCCGCCTCTTGCAAGAGCGGTGCGAGCGTGCCCGCTTTGCAGACTTCATGCGACACTTCGGGGCCGGCAAAACCGTGCAGGTCAACGATACGCTGTTTTATCGGCTGGCCGATGCGGTCCAAACCCAACTTATGCTCCGGCAGCTGCAGCACGCACGCCGGCACCGTTCCCACTACCCGCTTGCCCTGCTCGAAAGCGACTGGGAAGCGCTCCGTCTGGAACTGGCCGACGCCCTCGATGCCCCGCTGATCGTAGCGCCCACGTTTACGCGCACGCTGGGCTACGTGCTGGACCGGCTTGCGTTTCGGGGATTTGAACTTCAGCGCGAGCGGCAGTCGGTGTCCTACCGGTTGCGCGAGTTGCTCTGGGAAATCGTTGCCGAAGAGTTTCTGCTGGAAGAAGGCTATGCGCGGGGGCTCAGCCACCGTCTGGATGTGCAGCAGGACCTGACAATGTGGCGAAAGGCCTACCTGGCACGGGGCATGCGTAAGGTCCTGGTCGATTCATTGCGCCAGGCCTGGCACGGCCAACTCTGGCTGGTTAACCTGTGTCGGGCCACGCTAACCACACAGGAGGCGGCCACGCACCTGCAGCAGCGCTGGGTGCAGACGCCGGAAAGTTGTAAGGCGGACGGCGCCATGGTCGATACCACTGGCTACCGGCTGGCGCCAACGCTGGGCCTTGTTGGCGCTCTGGCCGCCACCACCACGCCGGGCGCGGTGCTGGGGCCGTTTGCCGAGTCCTGCACGCAAGAAACAGCCCCCTGCTGGCGAGTCTACCGGCTGTTAGACCGTCGCCAGCCGGACGATCCGGAGGCCGCCTTCCAGGAAGCGGCGCGGGAGGAACTGAATGCCTACCTTGCCCGACTGGCCAAGCAGCGGGGCGTCACGATCGATCTGGAGGCGCTCGAAGCAACGCGTGTAACGCCCCTCAACATGGTGTTGGTACGGCTATTGGGCTTTGGGCATCGCCTGCTGGCCGTGCCGACGGTCTATCCGCTGATCGAATGGTTCGACCGAATGGACAAACAGCGGCTCTACGCCCCGCTATAAACCATCCACGGCCTGTTGGTGGGTCTGTTCGGCGGCCTGCAGTGCTAGGTGCAGGCTTTGCAGGGCTTCTCCCAGCAAGACGCGGGGGCGATGGTTGGGGTGCGTAGCGGCCTGCACGAAATCCCGCAGCACGGCTCGCAGCGCTTCCTGGTAGATTTCGGCTTTAGAAGCTGCCAGCGCAAACGTGGCTTCGATGAACGTATCAACATGATAGGTGTGCCTACCGATACGGACACGCGAGCGACCTTCGGCCTCGGCGACCATGATTCCCCAGCCTTCAGGGCGCGACTCGTCGGGAAGCGCTGCTACCGGAAGGCGCTGCACCACCTGCAGACCAGGCAATTCCTGCAGATTTGCTTCGGTCTTGGACGATACGAGCGCAACCAAACGACCCACCCGAGGAATCCAGCCCGTCAGTTCAATACGGGCCAGATCGAAAATGAACCGGATCGACGTGTGTTCGAAGAAGCCCGGTCCGGCAAACGCATGGTAATGGGTGGCAAGCAGGCCATCCTCGTAGACCACCGTGGCCAGCACACGATCCATCTGGTGGGCATCGCGGCGCACGCCGTAGCCGGCTACCTGTACGGGGACGGCCGCCGTGCAGGCATTTACCAGGTCGATAAAGTGAATCCCGTGTTCCACCAGGATGCCGCCGGATCGCGCCGGATCCCAGAACCAGTGCTCTGGTGGCAAGGTAGCATCCTGGGCATAATTCTCCACAATCACGCGCCGCAACGGTCCAAAAAGGTGCGCCCGACTCCACTGCTGTATCAGGGCAACCAGCGGCGTATAGCGCAGCACAAAGTCTACCAGGGCGATGCGCCGGGTGCGGAGCTGCGTTTCCCGGAGACGCTGCGCTTCAGCGGGTGTGAGCGCCGGAGGCTTTTCGATCAATACGTGTTTGCCGGCCTCCATGGCCGCGCAGGCAATAGCCGCATGCGTGTGAGGTGGTGTGGCAATCGCCACGCCGTCGATTTCGGGATCGGCCAGCAACGTTTCCCAGCTACGCGCGCTGCGCACGCCGGGTGGAGGCGTCTCCAACGCCGGGTCGGCAACGGCCACTACCCTAATATCCGGAAGCGATTGCCAGGCATGATGCAGAAAGCGGCCGAAACCGCCATACCCGATGAGTCCCAGCCGAAACATCAGAATGCGCAGCTTTTGTGTACACCAAAAGTACGAAAAAGAAACACAATCAGGCGACAAAAATGCATGAAACGAAGCCGTCAAGCGGGGTCCGTCTGGAACAGGTCTGGAAGATCTACGACAACGGCTACGTGGCCGTGGCGGATGTGACGTTCGAGGTGGCTGAAGGGGAATTCCTGGTGCTGCTCGGCCCTTCGGGCTGTGGCAAGACTACCCTGCTGCGCCTGGTGGCCGGGCTGGAGACTGTCTCGCGGGGTACGATCTACATCGGCGATCAGATGGTCAACGATGTGCCGCCGCGCGACCGAGACATCGCCATGGTGTTTCAGAACTATGCGCTTTACCCACACATGACGGTCTATGAAAATATGGCCTTCGGGCTGAAGCTGCGCCGGATGTCACGGGCCGAAATCGATCGCCGTGTGCGGGCGGCCGCCCGCGTGCTGGAGTTGGAGTCCCTGCTGGACCGGCGACCGCATCAGCTTTCGGGCGGGCAACGCCAGCGCGTAGCCGTTGGACGAGCCATCGTGCGCGAGCCACGCGTGTTTCTGTTCGACGAGCCGCTGTCGAACCTGGACGCCCGGCTGCGGGTGGAGATGCGGGCTGAGTTAGCCCGGCTGCACCGTGAGCTGGGCCGCACCATGCTCTATGTGACGCACGACCAGGTCGAGGCCATGACCCTGGGGCAGCGCATCGTAGTGCTCAACCAGGGTCGCGTGCAACAGATCGGCACGCCGCTGGACGTCTATCACCGGCCGGCCAACCGCTTCGTGGCCGGCTTTATAGGAAGCCCGCCCATGAATTTCATCGAAGGCCGATTGGAGCGCCTGGACGGGCTTCGGTTTGTGGGCGAAGGCGGGTGCGTGCAGCTCGTGCTCGATGCCGCCGCCTGGCCAGCAGTGCAGCCGGGCCAGGCGGTGACGCTGGGCGTGCGGCCCGAAGCCGTCATGCCGGCCGCTCCTGACGATGCCACAATGCAGGGCCAGGTGGAGACAGTCGAAGTGTTGGGTGCCGTAGCGCATCTGTACGTGCGGATAGGACAGACAACCGTCGTGGCGCAGGTCGATGCTGCCGCACATCCAGAGCCTGAACAGACGGTGCACCTGCGTATCGACCCTGCACGCATTCACCTGTTCGACGCCGAGACCAGTCAGGCGCTGCCTCGTGCCGCGGCCGCCTCGGTCTGATCTTCCGTAATGATCGCGCAGGGGACTCTTTGCTTTAACGGGAAGGGAAATAACGCGATCTCCTTTATCCAGAATCGTGCTTGATGGCCGCGAACATCCGTGCTAAAATATGAGGAGCAAGCAGGCAAATAGATGGTTGCTGATCCGACTCTACCCGAAGCGCGAGCAACGACAGGCGTTAGACCGCGTTCTTGAGATTCATCGCCGATCGTACAACACGGCTCTACAAGGACGCCGCAAGGCTTGGGAAGAGTGCGGCACTACCCTCCGCCACAAGGACTAGACCAACCAGCTCAAGGAACTGCGCAAGTCTGATAAGGAGGTGGCCTGGCTCAACTACCCGTCTATCCAGCAAACCTTGCGCTGTCTCGACAAAGCCTTCCAGGCATTCTTTCGCCACGTTAAGGCTGGTGACAAACCTGGCTACCCGCAATTCAAGGGCGAGGGCTGGTTCAAGTCAGTCTGCTATGTCTAAGGCGACGGTATCCATCTTAAGAAGAGGGCTTTAACCGCTTTCATCACATCGAAGAATAGTCGAAACGGTCCGCTGTAGGTGGGACCTATTTTTCCGTAACTTCATAAAAGCAGAGGACCTTCGACCAGACCTTCGGACGCATGCGGTGGGTGATTGTTGGGCTGGCGCTGCTGCTTGGCGGGTGCCTCGGGTCGCGCAAGGCGCAGGAGTCGGAAAACGGCCTGCACGTGTGGAAAAACGACACGCCCTGGGGGGAGGTGACCGTACGCCAGATGCGAAGCGATAAAGGGCTTTGCACGTTTCGCGAAGTCACACTCCATCGGCAGGTCGGGCTCTACATCGACGGGCGGCCTACGTTCGTGCGGGCGACCGACTACCTGTGCGACGACGTCTTCGACGATTGGCGTTTCCGCTCGGCCGTCGAGCAGCAGCGGGCCAACTACTGGGACCTGTCCAGTCTGTTGCTGCACCTGATGTACAGCACGATGCCCATCGAAGAGCATCCGCGCTGGTAGAGCGTGCGACAAACTGCGACTGGGAGCATAAGCGGGAACGGACCGCTCCGGGCAGCGTGAGAGTGCCGGTGCCGGTTTGAACGGCACGGCTATCGGTGGTGTCGCGTATCGATGCCCCGGCTTTTACGTGTGAATATCCGGAGTTGAGCGTTGCCATGTTTGATTTTCTGAAGAGACTGATTGGGGATCGCAACGAGAGGGAGCTGCGGAAACTCTGGCCCATCGTCCATAAAGTTAACGCGTACGCCGAGCAGTTTAAGGCGCTTAGCGACGAGGACTTGCGCGCCCAGACCGACGAATTCAAACGGCGCATCAAAGAGGCAGTGGCCGACATCGAGGCGCGCAAAGCCGAAATTGAAGCGCACCTGCAGGGGAAAGCGCCCGACATTAGCAGCAACGGCCACGCAGAGGCCGAAGAAATCCCCCCCGAAGAACGCGAGCAGCTCTACGAAGAGCTGGATAAGTTGGAAGAAGAATGGCTGGAGCGTGTTGAGCGCAAACTCGACGAACTGCTGCCCGAGGCGTTTGCCGTCGTGAAGGAAGCCTGTCGCCGCATGCTCGGCAAGGAATGGATGGCCGGTGGGCAGGAGATCGTCTGGGACATGGTCCCCTTCGACGTACAGATCCTCGGCGGTATCGTACTGCACCAAGGTAAGATCGCCGAGATGAAAACCGGTGAGGGGAAAACGCTCGTGGCGGTCATGCCCGTTTACCTGAATGCGCTGGCTGGACGCGGCGTGCACGTTGTCACAGTCAATCCCTACCTGGCGCAGCGCGACGCTGAATGGATGGGGCCGATCTACGAATTTCTGGGCCTGACCGTCGATGTCATCGACAAGTATGAGCCCCACTCCGAAGGACGGCGTCGGGCCTATCAGGCCGACATCACCTACGGCACAAACAGCGAGTTCGGGTTTGACTACCTGCGCGATCACTCCTTTGTGATCGATCCGGATCAGCTCGTGCAACGTGGACACCACTACGCGATCGTCGATGAAGTCGACTCGGTGCTCATCGACGAGGCGCGCACGCCGCTGATCATATCGGGTCCGGTTCCCCAATCCGGTGACGAGCGCTTCACCGAACTCAAGCCGGTCATCGAAAAACTCGTCTACCTGCAGCAACGGCTGGTAGCGCAGCTCGTGGCCGAAGCCGAGCAGAAGTTGAAGGAGCGGGATAAAGCGCTGGAGGCCGGCGATCGCAAACGGGCCGGTGAACTGGAAGAAGAAGCCGGGCTGGCGCTGCTTCGGATCGCACGGGGTTTCCCGCGCAACAAGCGCTTCATGAAGCTTAAGACCGAGCCGGGCGTCGAGACCCTTCTGCAGCGCACCGAGGCCTTCTATCTGCAGGAGAACGCCAAGAACATGCCTTTCGTCGACGCCATGCTCTACTTCGCGCTCGACGAAAAGAACCACACCATTGAGCTCACTGAAAAAGGCCTGGACGAGATCGCCCGCATTGCTGGTCAGGACCGCGACATGTTCGTCCTTCCCGATCTGGGTGAGGAGACGGCCCGGCTCGAACAGGAATACCGGGAAAAGCTTCGCCAGCTGGAAGAAGAACTGGCACAGCGCACCGACCTTTCCGAAGAGAAACGCCAGAACAAGCTGGAAAACGACCGGCGCCTGCTGCGTAAGGAACTGGAAGAGAAGAAGCGGGAGCTATACAACCGGTACGCCGAACGGGCCGAACGCCTGCATGCTGTCGAGCAACTGCTCCGCGCCTACACGCTTTACGAGCGGGACGTCGAGTACATCGTTCAGGATGGCAAGGTCCTGATCGTAGACGAGCACACGGGTCGCGTGCTCCCCGGCCGCCGCTATTCCGATGGGTTGCATCAGGCTATCGAGGCGAAGGAAGGCGTCAAGGTGCAGGCGGCCACGCAGACCTATGCCACGATCACGTTGCAGAACTACTTCCGCATGTACCACAAGCTGGCCGGCATGACCGGTACGGCCATCACCGAGGCGGAAGAGTTCTATAAGATCTACGGCCTGGACGTCGTCGTCATTCCTACGCATAAGCCCGTCATCCGCGTTGATCACGAGGACCTGGTCTTTCGTACCAAGCGTGAGAAGTACAATGCGGTCATTCAGAAAATCAAGGAATATCACAGGAAAGGCCAGCCCGTGCTGGTGGGCACCACGTCGGTGGAGGTGTCGGAGATGCTCAGCCGCATGCTCAAGCGTGAGGGCATCCCGCACAACGTGCTGAACGCCCGCCGGGATCGGGCCAAGCAGGAAGCGCTGATTGTGGCACAGGCCGGCCAGAAGGGAGCCGTGACGATCGCCACGAACATGGCCGGTCGTGGTACCGACATCAAGCTCGGGCCGGGCGTCAAGGAACTAGGCGGGCTGGCTATTATCGGAACCGAACGCCACGAAAGCCGACGCATCGACCTGCAGCTCCGAGGTCGCGCCGGCCGTCAGGGGGACCCCGGCGAAAGCCAGTTCTACGTCTCACTCGAAGACGACCTGATGCGCCTGTTCGGCTCCGACCGCATTGCCCGCGTCATGGACCGGCTCAAGATGGAGGAGGGCGAGGTCATTACACATCCGTGGGTGACCAAGAGCATCGAGCGGGCGCAGAAGAAGGTCGAGCAGAACAACTTTGCCATCCGCAAGCGACAGCTCGAATTCGACGACGTGCTCGACGCACAGCGCCGCGTCATCTACAGCCGCCGTCGCCACGCGCTCACCGGCGAGCGCATCAGCCACGACGTGCTGGAGATGCTGCGCGACGTGCTCGGCCAGATCGTCGCGCGCCACTACAAGGAAGGTGACCTGGAGGGTTTGCGCGATGAGGTGCTGCGCACGTTCGCCTTCGACTTCGAGATGACGCCGGAAGAATTTGCCCGTCTGGGCGACGACGGGGTCTTCGATCGGCTCTATCAGGCTGCACGCGACTTTTATCGCCGCAAGCGCGAAATGCTGGCACAGCCCTTCTATGAGCGGCTGCAGGCCTTTTTGAAGCAGGATGGATTGGAACAGAAGCCCGATCGCGTTGTGGTGGACTTCACCGATGGCCGTCGTGTGCTTCGGGCAGTCGCCCGCGTAGACGAAGCGCTGCGCACGCGCGGCCAGGAGCTCAACAACGCGCTGGAACGGGCCGCGCTGCTGCACTTCATCGATGAATACTGGACCGAACACCTGCGCGAGCTGGACGAACTCAAGGAAGGCATCAACCTGCGGGCCTTCGGCCAGCGCGACCCGCTCGTCGAATACAAAGTCGAAGGGTTCAAGCTTTTCCAGCAAACGCTTGACAAGATCAACCGCGACACCATCTCGTTCATCTTCCGGGCTGGACCACTGGTGGAGACGCGTCCGGCCGCACCGGCGAGCGCGCCACGTCGGCGCCTGGATCCGTCGCGTGCGCGGGTGCAACATGAAAGCGCCGATTCCTACGGGGTGCGGGTGCAGGCCCAGTCACCGGCCGACTCGGCCGCGCGACGGGACCCCACGGTCAAGGAGCAGCCGGTAGTCGTGGGCGAAAAAATCGGACGCAACGATCCCTGTCCCTGCGGAAGCGGCAAAAAGTACAAGCACTGCTGCGGACGCACCCACTGAGCTGACCGGCACATGCGGCATGGGCCATGCTGCGGACGCTCTACATCCGAGATTACGCGCTGATCGAGGAGCTGGAGGTTGAATTCGGCAGTGGACTCAACATCCTCACCGGCGAAACCGGCGCAGGCAAATCGATCCTGATCGGCGCGCTCAAGATGATCCTGGGCGAGCGGGCCGACACAGAGATGATTCGGAGCGGCGCCCGCAAGGCCGTGGTGGAAGGCGTCTTCGACGAGGCCGACACGCCGCGCATCCGGGCCCTGCTCGAGGCGAACGCCATCGACCCGATGCCGCAACTCATCGTGCGCCGGGAGATGCTGCCCGGTCAGAGCCGTGCCTTCATCAACGATACGCCAGCCACCGTCCAACTCTTGCGCGAGATGGCAGCGCAGCTCATCGACCTGCACGGCCAGCACGAACACCAAAGCCTGCTCCGCACTGAAACGCACCTGGAACTGCTCGACAACTTCGGCAGCCTGGGCGGACTCCGCGATACCTACCAGCGCCACTATGAAGAGGTGGCCCATCTGATCTGGGAGCGGGAGGCGCTCATGGCCCGCCGCCGTGAATTGCAGCAGCAGAAAGAACGTTACGCGTTCGAAATCGAGGAGATCGATCGGATTAACCCCCAGGAAGGCGAGGAAGAAGCGCTTGAAGCCGAGCTGCGCATTCTCGAAAATGCCGAGCAGCTCTACGAAGCCACGGCGCGCCTTTACGAACTGCTCTACGAGTCGGAGAACGCCGTACACGACCAACTCGTGCTGGCCCGTAACGAACTGCAGGACCTGGCCCGGATCGACCGAAGCTTCGAGGAGGCGCTGCAGGAGATCCGCTCAGCACAGATCAGCGTGGCCGAGATCGCCAAGTTTCTGCAGGATTACAACGCGCGGATCGAGTTCAACCCGGAGCGGCTCGAAGCCATCCGCGCCCGACTGGTCGACCTGGAACTGCTCAAACGCAAATACGGCGGTACGCTGGAAGCCGTGTTGGCCCATCGCGCCGAGATTGGCCGCAAGTATGAGCTGGCCATAGACTTCGAGGGGGCGTTGGAGCGGCTGAATCGGCGGCTGGCCGAAGCCATGCAGGCACTCTCGACGGCGGCACAGCGCCTTTCGGCCAAGCGACGCGAGGTGGCCGAGCGCATCGAGCAGGCCATCGTAAGCGAACTGGCCGTGCTGGGCATGCCCGACAGCCGCTTCGAGGTGCGCTTTACGCATCGGTCTGACCCCGAGGGCTGGATCGTATTGCCCGTACCAGGCCGGGAGCCCGAACGCTACGCGGCCTTTACGACCGGCATGGATCAGGTAGAATTCTACATTACGACCAATCCAGGTGAACCGCTCCGACCGCTGGTGCGTGTGGCATCGGGCGGCGAAGTCAGCCGCATCATGCTCGCGCTTAAAACAATCTTGGCCAAAAGCGACCGCCTGCCGATTCTGGTCTTCGACGAGATCGACACGGGCATCTCAGGCGCCATTGCGCACCGGGTGGGTGAGCGGCTGCATGAGCTGGCCAGCTACCATCAAATTATCGCCATCACGCACCTGCCTCAGATTGCCGCTTTTGGCGACGTGCACTTTCTGGTGGAAAAGGTTGTCGAAGACGGCCGCGCCAAGACGCGCATCCGACGGCTGTCGGCCGAGGAGCGGGCACGCCAGGTGGCCGCGCTCATGAGCGGGGCCGAAGTCACCGAAGCCGCACTGGAAAGTGCCCGCGAACTGATCCGTCAGGTGGCCGCCCGTGAAAACGCCCCCGAAACCTGAGGTGGCTTGATGCGTGCGCGAGCCAGGCGGTTCTTTTCAAGCTTGCACGCCCGCTTGTAGTAAGCCGCGAATCCTGCGATGACAACCAGGGACCGATTATGACCGAAACCACAACGTTATGGACGCCGCTTCTGGTTAGCGCAGCTGCCGATGAGCGTGCCCGGCACTACGAAGCTGTACTCCGGCATATTGATGCGCTATTGGAAGACGAAACAGACTGGATCGCTGCCATGGCGACGGTGGCCTGCGAGCTGCACCACGCTTTCGACTACTACCACTGGACCGGCTTTTACCGGGCCGTTTCAGATGAGCTGCTCATCGTGGGACCCTACCAGGGCACGCATGGATGCCTGCGCATTCCATTTAGCCGGGGCGTATGTGGAGCCGCCGCCCGTACGCGACAGACGCAGCTCGTGCCTGATGTGCACCAGTTCCCCGATCATATTGCTTGCTCGGCCACCACGCAGTCGGAGATTGTTGTGCCCGTATTGACGCCCGAGGGCCGCTTGCTGGCCGTGCTGGACGTCGATTCAGACATACCGGCCGCCTTTACTGAAGTGGATCAACGTTATCTGGAGCAGCTCTGCACCGAACTGGGTCGCCGCTTTGCCGATACGCCGCAGCGCTGAAATGAAAAAAACGCCGGGTCTGCAGGACCCGGCGTAGTTATTTGCAACCGGTCGCAAGTTTCAGTGGGTGGGCACTTCCGCAAAGCCGAGCTGCTCGATCGCATGGTGCACGTAGGCTTCGGCCAGCTCGGGTGTGGGCGCCTCGGCATAGACGCGCAGCAGCGGCTCGGTGCCCGACGGCCGGATCAGCACCCAACCGCGGTTCGTGATGTGCTTGAAGCCGTCGAGCGTCTGCACCTCACGCACGGCATCACCGGCCACTTCTTTCAGCCCGCCTGTCTGGTTCAGGTGATTCAGCGCCGCCTGCTTTTTCGCCTCGGTGGTGTGGAGGTCAATGCGGAAGAAATGGTGTGGGCCAAATTCATCATACAATTCCTGCACCAGCTCCGAGAGCTTCTTGCCCCGACGCACCAGTAGTTCGGCTATCAGCAGCCCGATGTAGATGCCGTCGCGCTCGGGGATATGACCCTTGACGGCGATGCCGCCCGACTCTTCACCGCCCACGAGTACGTTGCGTGCAACCATCTGCTTGGCAATGTGCTTGAAGCCGATAGGCGTTGTCTCGACGGGTAGCCCGTAGGCCTGGCCCATCTTGTCAAGCAGGTGCGTGGTGGAGAAGGTCTTGATGATGTCGCCTTTCAAGCCTTGCTCCTTGTGCAGATACTTGACCAGCAGGGCCAGCATTTCGTGCGAGGTCACAAAGCGGCCATTTTCGTCAAAAAGCCCAATGCGGTCGGCGTCACCATCGTTGGCTATGCCCAGGTTGCATTGCTCGCGGACGACCACTTCGGCCAACTCCTTCAGATTGCGCTCGATGGGCTCTGGCGGCTGGCCGTGGAACCCTGGGTTCCAGTCGCAGTGCAGCTCGACGACCCGGTCGGCGCCCAGCAGACGGCTGACCAACCCCTGCGCGGCACCGAACATGGCGTCGTGGGCGATCTTCAGGTTGCGGGCGATGCCGTCGATGTTCAGCTTTTCCCGGATCAGGTTCAGGTAGGCCGTGTTCAGGTCTAACCGTTCGATATGGCCGTCGCTGACCAGATCGTCAAAGGCGGGCAGCTTGGTCGGAGGTTTGGCCTCCGGTAGTTCCTGCTCGACCTCAGCGATCATCTCCGGCGAAGCCGGGCCACCGAAATACGCCTTGATCTTAAAGCCGTTGTATTGCGGCGGGTTGTGACTGGCCGTGATGACAATGCCTGCGTTGCAACCAAAGTGCTTGGTGGCCCAGCTCACGGCCGGCGTGGTAGTAAACGTGTCGGCCATGCGGACCGCGATGCCCTGTGCAGCAAAAATGCGGGCCACATGCTCGGCAAACTCGCGTCCCATAAAACGCGTGTCGTGGCCGATCACAACTTTCGGGTGTTCGCCGTAGCGTTTCTTCAGCCAGCGGACCGTCGCCTGCGCAACGCAGCCCAGGTTTTCGAACGTAAAGTCATCCGCGATGACGGCCCGCCAGCCGTCTGTTCCAAATTTGATCTGTGCCATCGGTTGCGTTCGGGTTTGGTTTCAGGGAAGCGTCAGGAATAGGACATCCGCCTCGGAAATCGTTCCCGACGCCGGCCAGAATTTACGCCGTGGTTAAAACTTTGGCTTATTCCGAGGCGGTGGCCACCGGAATGCGCACTTCAGTTCGATCCCAGCGCAGATACAGGTAGGTTTGGCCGTCTTCGTTCTCAAAGGTGATCGTGAAGCCTTCGTAGAGCTTGTCTGTGCGGCGTGTGGGCACGTCGAAGCGGAAAAGATCGCGCTCCGGGTTGTAGTTGAAGGCGCCCCATTGACCCAGCGACCGGTTGACGATGATCGTCCAGCGATCCGGATAGGGGATGGTGTAGAGGCTGTAGGTTCCAGCCGGCAGGCGATGACCGCCAAAGAGCAGATCGCCCGTCGTGGTGATCTCGGTCGCCTCGTTGGCTCCGGTGCGCCAGACCTCGCCGTAGGGCACCAGCGCACCGAAAATCTCGCGGCCACGCTTGCGCGGTGAGCCGTAGACGATCTTCACGTAGGTGCTGTCGATCCACGTGGCAGCCAGTGCCAGCGGACTGCGTTCCAGGCTTCCCGAGCGCGGTGGCGGCACGACTTCCACCGAGTCCTGGGCAAGGGCCGACGTCGGACCCATCAGAAGAACGAGCAGCAGCCCAACTAAACAGAAACGACGCATGGTGAAAGCAGGTTGGGTTATCGGGGGAGGACTTCCAGTGAAATACTGGTGCGCGAGCGCTTGTGGAGCTTCAGCACCGGCTCCAGCGCCTGGTTCACGCAGGCAGCGATGGTGCGCTCGTATTGTTCCTTGGGCGTGCGCCAGGCTTCCGTCACCACTTTGGCAACAAACGCTTCCGCGTCGCGTAGCGTAGCCGAAGTCCAGCCCATCTGCTGAAATCGGCGCAAAAGGGCCGGAGCTACCTGCTTGGCCAGCTCTTGGTTGAGTTGTTCCAGCGTAATGGTCATGGCCAGCGCCTGTTGTTCCTGCATTGTCATGGTCTTTGGCATGAAGGTGAACGGTGCAAGGAAAATACGATGAAGAGGCCTTTGTTTCGGGCGCAGGTTAAAAAAACGTTACAAGCGGAACGTCTAAGCTTGCCGAAGCAAAAAGCTACAAAAACAAAAAAGCCCATGGAGAAATTGCGCGTTCTGTTTGTCTGCATGCACAATTCGGCCCGCTCGCAGATGGCCGAGGGGTTGCTGCGGGCAATGGCCGGCGATCGCTACGAGGTCTACAGTGCCGGGACCGAGCCGCGCGGCGTGCATCCGCTGGCCGTGCGCGTCATGCAGCAACGCGGCATCGACCTGAGTGGCCACCACGCCAAGCATGTGGACACCTTTCGGGACGTTCCTATGGACTACGTGGTGACCGTGTGCGATGCAGCCCGAGAGCATTGTCCCTACGTGCCGGCGCGTCGGCACAATTTGCATCAGAGCTTTCCGGATCCTTCGGCCGTCGAAGGGGACGAAGCCACATGCCTGGAGGCCTTTCGCCGCGTGCGCGATCAGATCCACGCCTGGCTTGCAGAAACATTCGGGCGTCAGACGCCTTCGTAAGTGCAGGTTGGCAAGAATTCGACTTACAGGTTTCCCATCAAGCCAATTTCCTTAAGCTGGCGGCGTAGGGCGTCGATCAGTTCTCTTGGGAGCAGAGCTTTCGCCATCTGCACAGCCTCAAACACATCAGACAGAGGTGCAAGCAAAGTGCGCGACAACCCTTTGGAGCAACGATCAGGGCGGCTGCTGCACCAGGGGATCGAACTCCTTCAGACAGACACGATTGAGAAGATTTGCAAGATAGAAGCGTTCCAAGAAGAGAAATTTTTCTTGGGGAGTCTTTGCGAGGTTGCCCAAAAGATTGGTTGTAAAGCAATAAAAGAATAGTTGCTGCAACGTCTTATCTGGTGGAGATGGCGGGAATCGAACCCGCGTCCGGATGGCCGCCCAGTCAGGCGTCTACGTGCGTAGCCGGCCTATTCGTTGTCGTCCATGCCGTATGCCGGCCGGCGAGGCCAGGCATGGACCCAGGCTGATTGGGATCTCGCTGCGCCGGTTCAGCCGGCACCGGCTACAGCCACTCCGCCTCTGACGATGCCTCGCCGCGCGCGGGCGGACGCGCTGCGCGGGAGACAGATGGCGGGCTTAATTAGGCCGCCATCGCGTACGAGTAGTCGTTCGCACTTACTTTTTCCTGGCGAGATTAACGAGCATACCAGGCAGCTCGGCACGCAGCCTGCCGTGCGCCTACCACCCGTCGAATCCAGTTCATCCCCATCAAAGAACGCACTGCTTAATATAAGCCCGCTTCAAAAAGTTCCCTACCAGCTTGGCCGCATGCGGTCTCGTTGAAAAGCCGTGCCGGCCGGTTCCAGCCCCTGGGCCTTCAACGCTGCATGCAATTGAGGCAACAGCGTGGCGCGCAGTCCGGCCGGCAGGTAGGGAATCTTGCTGCGACGACCCGTGATGTACTGCCGGTAGGGATGAATGAATACGCGCACAAAGCGTCCGTCCACCGGCACAGCCTCCAGACGTACCACGACCCGATACAGCCCCCAGTGCTGCAGCGAGCGTGGTGCGGTTTCTAAGTGCAGCGAGTCTGGCCATGTCACCTTCCAGCCTTCTGCGTCCAGCGCCTGCGCCACCGAATGCAGGGAGGGGCGGGTCGTGTCGGGTAGGCGGTAGTCGTAGTAGAGCGGAACCAGGCGTGGACTGCAACCCGTCCCCGCCAGGCCCAAGAGCAACACCAAAAGGAAAAGGGCCCTGTGCATTGCTATCGGCCGGCTGCACCAACAGCCATACCGAAAAAGCAAGAAAGAAGATCCACATAAAAGCATCGGGCAGGTACGCTCACCCTTCGTACCTGCCCGATCGGCGGAGGCTCACCGCAACGTGGCATGCAACACCCAGGAGGCAGAGCGCGCAGCCATTTTTTCAAATTTAAAGCAAGCAACATGCCAGAAAGATAGCCTCACAAATTTGGCGTGGCTGCAGCAGGAGTCGGCGCCTAAGTGTCCGCTTTCGCAGACCGGGTGCGTCCGTTTGAAACAACAGCCGGACAGTGTCGCTGCAGAAATGCCAGCAGCAGCGCGTTGAACTGTTCCGGCCGTTCCATCATGGGTGCATGGCCGCACCGGTCGATAAAATGCAGCGTGGCCGTCGGCAAATGTTTCCGGAAGGTTTCGGCCACGTCCGGCGGAGTAATCCGATCGTTGCGTCCCCAGATAAGCAGCACAGGCATGGTGAGTTCACTGAGGCGGTTGGTGATGGTCTCCCGCTGGGCTGAACGGGCCAAGCGGATCAACCGGAGTGCCTTCTGGCGGTCGCGAATCGTGGCCTGCACACGGTCGACCAGCGCGTCGGTAGCATGCCGGGGGTCATAAAACGTCAGCGCTGCTCGTTCCCGAATGTACTCACGGTCGTAGCGGCGAAGCGTGGACGTGCCCAGCTCGACTTCATAAATGCCGGAAGCGCCTGTCAACACCAGCGCCGCTACGCGTTCTGGATGATGCAATGCATAAAGCAGCGCCAGATGGCCGCCCAGCGAATTGCCCGCCAGCACGACGCGCTCACGCGACATTGCGTTGAGAAACTGCTCCAGAAAAGCAGCCAAGCCCTGCAAGTTGCTTTCACGAACCGGCAGCTCGTAGATCGGAAGTAAGGGAATCCATACGTGATAGCCATTTGCGGCCAGCGCCTTGGCCGTGGCCGCCCAGTTGGACGGCTCGCCCAGCATCCCATAAAGCAGCACCACCGGCGGCGCAGCCGACACCGGGCCGGCCTCCCAATACGCATACGGTTCGGGATGGGAACGAAACGATAAGTCCATACGGGTCCTTCGCTGGCTACTATTTCGGCAGGCAATCCAAAATACGGCCGCTTTTTTATAGACGCCAGTCAGCTACCTGAGAAACCGGTTTGTCGGCCTCAGCGTTTACTTTGTTCAGTATGGAATTTTTACCATCACCCAGGAAGGTAGTGCCCTATGCCTTGCGGACGGAAACGGAAACGGAAAAAGATTGCCACCCACAAGCGGAAAAAGCGGCTTCGTAAGAACCGCCACAAGAAGAAAAAACGCTAACTTGAGAAAAGCTGCGGTCGGGTTCCGACGTAGCTTTTCGTTTATTTGAACAAAGGCAACGCCAGATTGGCATGAAAAAGACGTACACGACAGGCGAGGTGGTTCGCGCCGGACTACTGGGCGCGCTGCTGGGTGGCCTGGCCGGCTTTGTGATGGGGTTGTTGGTCGCACCAGAGACGGGCGGGCAGATGCGCCGCCGCTTTACCTACCAGCTGGAGCAACTGGGTGAGCGACTCCAGCGGTTGAGTCAGCAGCTCCTGCATCCGCCCAGGCCGGGTGAGGCGCGCCGCACTGGCGAAGCGCTGGTGGCCAGTGCCCGCGCTGAGGCCGAAACCATCCGTCAGGATATCGACGCGTTGCTAGGTGATCTGCGCCGCAAACGGACCGCTGCAAACTCCTGAAGCCTGTACCGCCTGGCTTAGCGGGATCTATGCCTGAATTTACCATTCTGCTGCCACCGGCCGAAGGCAAGAAACCCGGCGGTAATCCGCTGGCGCCCGATATGTTCGACTACCGCGCCTCGAACACTTTCAACTACTTCAGCGAACTGAATCCAGAGCGCCGGCGGCTGATCGATGCGGTGCGGCAGGCCATTCAGAATGGCGATGATCTGGAAAAAATCTTCGGAGTAAAAGGGCCGGCTCTGGAAGAAGCCGTTCAGGTCAACCTGGAAATCTACAAGGCCCCTCGCATGGCGGCGCTCGATCGCTACAGCCCTGGTCTGATGTACCAGGCGCTGGACTTTGCCGGGTTGCCCACCGGGGCACAGCGTCGTTTCCTGGAAAACACAATCATTTTCTCCGGCATGTTTGGGCTGCTCCGGCCCGATGATCTGATCCCGAACTATCGCCTGCGTATGGACGCCGTGGTGCCTGGTATCGGCAAGGTGTCGCGCTACTGGCGTCCCTATATCAGTCCCATTGTCAACGAACTGCTCCGGGACCGTTTTGTCTGGAACCTGCTGCCGGCTGCGCATCAGGAGGCCTGGGAGGATGCCCACACGTATCGCCAGATGGTGGAGATCAAGTTCTTCCAGGAGGAAAAGGGTGTGCGGCGACCGGTTTCACACGGCGTCAAGCCCCTGCGCGGCCGCCTGGTCAACTTCATCGTACGGGAAGGGCTCGAAGACATCGAGAGCCTGAAGCGCTGGCGAGATTCCGAAGGGTTTGTGCTGGACGAAGCGGCCAGCGCGTTCGACGAGGCTACCCGCCGGGCTGTGCTGGTGATGGTCAAGCGAGGCTGAAAGGGCGATGGGGAGACCGGTGGTGATTGGCATTGCAGGGGGCTCGGGTTCCGGAAAAACCACCGTCTTGCGCCGCATCGTTGAGGCTTTTGGGCCGGAGCGGATTGCCGTTTTAGAGCACGACGCCTATTACCGCGATTTGAGCCATCTTCCTTTTGAAGCCCGCATACAGGTCAACTTCGATCATCCCGATGCGCTGGAAACTCCGCTGCTGCGCGCGCATCTCGAAGCGTTGTTAGCTGGTCAGCCTATCGAAAAGCCTGTCTACAATTTTACCACGCACACGCGTGAGCCGTATACAGTGCGCGTGGTGCCGCGTCCGGTTATCATCGTCGAGGGCATTCTGGTACTGGCCGAGCCCGAGCTGCGGGAGATGATGGACATCAAGCTCTATGTGGATGCCCCCGACGATGTACGGCTGATCCGGCGCATCCGGCGCGATATGCAGGAGCGCGGACGCAGCATTGCGTCCATTCTGGAGCAATACGAGCGGACCGTGCGGCCCATGCACTTGGAGTTCGTCGAGCCTTCGAAGCGCCTGGCCGATGTCATCATTCCCGGTGGCGGGTACAATCAGGTGGCCATCGATATGGTGTTGGCCCGCATCGCTGCGCTGCTGGAGCAGCATGCCGTGTCACGGTAGGCCCCGGTCCGGATTGTGCGCCAGCAGGTGATAAACGCCCCGGAGCACCAGATGAGGATCGTGTACGTCGATAAGTTGGCCGAGATGGGTTTCCAGTAGGGGAGCCCAGCCGCCGCTGAGGATAACGATAGGCGACCGTGCAAGTGTTTTGGCCACTCGGTGCAACAGGCCCCGCGTACTTTCCACAAAGCCGTAGAGGAGGCCGGCCTGGATGGCCGTGCGTGTGGAGCGACCGATCGGCGAAGGTGGCCACTCGAGCGGCACTTCGGGGAGCTGTGCTGTGCCCCGAGCTAGGGCCTTTTGCATCAGCGAGGGGCCGGGCGCAATGAGGCCGCCCTGATAGCAGCCGTGTTCATCGATCGCCTCGATCGTAAGCGCTGTGCCCGCGAGTAATGCCAGCACGGGGCGCTGCTTGGGACGTCCGTAAAGCTCCCAAGCAGCAACGGCGGCCGCCAGTCGGTCGGTGCCCAGCGTGTGCGGGGTCTCGTAGGCCAGTGTGAAGGGCAGGCGCCAGTCTGGTCCAATCAGGGCCGGCCGCACGCCGGCCAGTTCCTGCACCATTTCCTGCACGACAGGCGTACGGGCAGGCACTACCGACGCCATGGCCGCCCGTTTCGGACGGTAGGGGCTCAGCGCGGTGGCCAGTTGCTGCTGCAGCCCGGCCGTGTCCGGCCCGTCCACGCGAAATGTATGCACCAGGCGCCCTGCCTCGAACAGGCCCCCTTTCAATGCACTGTTGCCCAGATCCAGTGCCAGCCAGATCATTGGTCATCAGGTTTCAGCGCCATCAGGTCTTCAAGCGCCTGTTGGCAGAAGAAGTCCGAGGGGTGTGCAGGACGGTCGATGGGTGTTTGCGTGTCGTACCTGTACTGCGTCTCCAGACAGAACCGATAGGGTGGGCGGCCCAGTGGATCAATCTCGAAAAGCAGTTGCTCTCGAAGCAATCGGCCGTCGTCCGGATGCAACCACACACCCAGGAAGCGGCGCTCTGTGCCGAAAAGCGTCGTGTGTGCGTCCAGCAATCGGGCACCGATGAGGCGCCGGATGTCGAGGTAGAGCGCGCCCTGGAAGGATTCCGGTCCTGTGCGCTCCGGGTTGGCAGGGCGCACATGCAGGCGGGCTACCGTCCGTCCGAAAAGAACCGTATCGGACAACACCCGAAAGCGGTAGGCATCGCGCTGGCGTGGCTGAAGAAATGGGAGCGGGTCGGGCCAGAGCGCCTGCGCGGCTGCCAGCGGCGCGCGGTCTGCCCGACTGGTTTCATGATCGAAAGGGCCTGCCGGAAACTGACCGCTTCGATCGATTTGCAGCCAGTGCAACCCCGTATCGGGACGGTAAAGGCCGGTGCGTACGTCTTGACCCAGCAGCTGTCCACTGCTGTCCAGCACCACCAGCGTGCGAGTCAACCGGAAAGTGTCTCGGGCCAGTTGCGCAAAAGCCTCCCGGACGGTTGTGGCTTCCAGCTCGGCTACCAGCGTTTTGGTGGTCACCGGCGGGCCAGAAGTAGAGGGGCGGCAGGCCAGGCTCAAAACGCACAGGAAACCCATCCAGTAGAGGGAACGCATGGATGCCCGGAGTTTAGAAGGCGAAGCGTCGAAAGAACGACCAAAGCAGACGATTGGCTCCGCACGATGGATCTACGCACGCGCTACGAAGAGGCCTGCGAGGTGGCAGCCCGGCTGGCCCGCGAGGCCGGGCAGATTGCCCGCTACTATGCCGGCCGGGTGACCGTTCGCGAAAAAGGCCATAACGAGCTGGTCACGCAGGCCGACGAAGCAGTGCAACGCTTTCTAATCGAGCAGATTCACCGACATTTCCCCGAGCACGCGATCCTGGCCGAGGAAGATCTGCCCGGCGTGCAGGATGGCAGGGAAAGTGCGCCGTTCCGATGGATTATCGATCCGATCGACGGCACGACGAACTTCACGCACGGCGTGCCGCCCTACGGCATCAGTCTGGCACTGCAGCATGAAGGTCGGACGGTCGTCGGAGTCGTCTACGACGTGCCCCACGACGAGTTGTTCACGGCAGTGCGGGGCGGTGGGTTGTACGTCAACGGCGTGCGCGCCCGGGTCAGCCAGACCGAAACGCTTCGGGAGGCGCTCGTCACGACCGGCTTTCCCTACCGGGAAGTTGCGCATCTGGAAGAATACCTGGAGGCGCTCGGGCGTGTGATCCAGGCAACGCGGGGCGTACGGCGGCCGGGCGCGGCTTCGGTCGATCTGGCCTGGGTGGCCTGCGGACGCTTCGACGGATTTTTTGAGACGGGCCTGAGCCCCTGGGATGTGGCGGCCGGCATCCTGCTGGTCGAAGAAGGGGGTGGACGGGTGACGGATTTTCGCGGGCGGCCCAATCCAATCTTCGCCCGCCAGATGCTGGCGACGAACGGGCGCATCCATGAGGCGCTCTGTGAGCTGGTCGCACCGCTACACCACGTCTACGTCTGAGCGGCGCCAACTTTTCTTCGAGGGGCGCGCCGTGCTATCTTCGAGCATTCCTGTCCACAAAACATGAGAACGTCCTATGGCAGAAAAAAGCTATGGTCTGCTGGAAGGCAAAAAAGGGATCATCTTCGGGGCGCTCAACGAGCAGAGCATTGCCTGGGCGATTGCCGAGGCGGTGCATCGCGAAGGAGGGCGCTTCATTCTGTCGAACGCGCCGGTAGCCAAACGGCTGGGTACGCTGGAAAAGCTGGCCGAAAAGACCGGCAGTGCGATCATCTGGGCTGACGCCACGAACAACGACGACCTGATGGCGCTTTTTCAGCAGGCGCGTGAGACGTTTGGGCCGCTGGATTTCATCGTACACTCGATCGGCATGGGGCTTAACATTCGGAAAAATCGCCCCTACGAAGACCTGAACTACGACTGGTACATCAAAACGCTCGACATTTCCGCCATTAGCCTGCACCGGATCATTCACTGTGCGCTCAAGCAGGAAGCGCTGGCCGACGGCGCGTCGATCGTGACGCTGAGCTATATCGGCGCGCAGCGCACTTTCTCGAAGTATTCGGAGATGGGCGATGCCAAGGCGTTGCTCGAAAGCATCGTGCGTTCGTGGGGGTACCGCTTGGGTAAGCGGCGCATTCGGATTAACGCGATCTCGCAGAGTCCCACCCCTACCACGGCCGGATCGGGCATCGAAGGGTTCGACGCGATGTATGAATTCGCGCAGCGGGTGGCGCCGCTCGGGAACGCCGATGCGAAGAGCTGTGCCGACTACACGGTTACACTGCTGAGCGATCTGACGCGCATGGTGACCATGCAGACGCTGTACCATGACGGTGGCTTCAGCAGCATGGGTATCTCGGATGAACTGATCGAGACGCTGGCAGAAGCGCTGGGTGTGAAGAAGCCGAACGAAGCGGAATTGTGACCATCAACGCGTACAGAGGATTGACGCGCTCTGGAAAATGGGTCGCCTGGCTGGTGGTTTGGCTGTGGGTTGGGTGCAGCACACCGAAGCAGCCGATCTATTTGCCACCGGTCGGAATTGATGTGCGGCACTATGACGTGACGCTCCGGTTGGATCCGGAGACACGTCGTCTGGAGGGGCATGTGACGCTGGAGCTGCGCCGCACGCAGGTGGCCACCGAGTTGCCTCTGTGTTTCGGAACGCTGGTGGTCGATTCGGCTCGGGTGGACGGACGTGCGGTGGCGCCTGTGCGGCGCGGCCAGCGACTGATCGTTCCGCTCAATGGCAACCTGCAGACGCGGGTCACGCTGGCATATCGGGGTACGCCATCCGAAGGGCTCTATGAGGCCACCTATTTGGGGCAACGCGTCGTGTTCACCGATTCCTGGCCCTATCGGGGATGTGGGTGGCTTCCGGCCGTCCACCACCCATCGGACCCGGCCACGCTGACGCTGACGCTCATCGTACCGCGTGGCTATCAGGCCGCTGGTAGTGGCCGACTAGTGCGCCTTGACACGCTCGGGAGCGACGTGCGCTTCCGCTGGCAGCTTGACGCTACAGCCCCCACCTACAGCTTTGCGTTTGCCGTAGCCGACTACGTGCGGGTTGATACCGTCGCCGACGATACGATCCCGATTCATTTCTACCTGCTTCCGTCCGATCGCGATCGGGTCTATCGCCTGCGTCGCACGCCCGAGGCGCTGCACTGGCTGAGTCGCTGGCTGGGGCCTTATCCGTACCAGAGCTATGCCGTCGTGCAGGTGCCGATCGACTATGCCGGTATGGAAAACGCTTCGGCGCCTTTTCTGCGGGCCGATCTGTTCGACATGGGCGATGTGGAGGGCGTGCAGGTGCACGAACTGGTGCATCAATGGTTTGGCAACCGGGTATCGATTGCGGGGTGGCGTGATCTGTGGCTTTCAGAAGGCACGGCCACGTATCTGACCACAATGTTCTACGAAGCCTACGATGCGTTTGAGGTCGCCCGCCAGCAATGGGTGGATATGGCTCGGCTTACGCCTGAGGCGTTTCGGTTGCACGGGGTGCTGGTGCCTGGTCGCTATGTGGATCCGGAGATGCACCTGACCTGGGTCCCTTATCGAAAGGGTGCCTGCGTGCTGCACCTGCTCCGGTTGAAACTGGGCGATGCAACGTTTCGGCACGCGCTGCAGACCGTCTACCATCGCTTCGCCGGGAAGCCACTTTCCACCGAAAGCTTTCAGGCCGTGCTCGAAGAGATCAGCGGCCAGGATCTGGACACCCTGTTCGATTACTGGGTCTATGGCGATCGCCTTCCTGAGCTACGGGTTTACTGGGAGGCTGCGCAGCGCCGCCTTACCTGGCGGGTTGTAGGGGATGCGGGGACGCTGCAGGATATCCCATTTCAGCTGGCTGTCCGGCAGGGCGCAACCGTCCAGTACGTCGATGCCCGCGCCAGCGCCCTGCAATTGCCGGAGGCCACCGGACAGCCCGAGGTGCATCCGGTGGGCATTCTCATGAAGGTTGTTTATCCCTGAAGTGAAACCACGGTCTATGATTCGACTGTTTGTTTCTGACATTGATGGCTGTCTGGCCGAGCCCTATCGGCCGTTTGCACTGGATCGGTTTCAGGAGCTGGCCCGGCTGGCTCGTCTGGCCGGACGTCCGGGCGATCATCCCGTGCTTCCGGCGCTTTCGATCTGCTCCGGCCGGCCTTATCCGTACGTGGAGGCTGTAACCCAGGCGCTGGGGTTGCAGGTGCCCGTACTGTTCGAGGCGGGTGCCGGTATGTTTGATCCCCGCGAGGTGGTCGTTCGCTGGCATCCGGCCTTCACCGACGAGCTGGCCGAACAGGTTGAAGCACTGCGCCGCTGGATGCTTGCGCGCTGCATTCCGGGCACGTCGCTCATGCTCGACATTGGCAAGCGTACGCAGGCCGGCATGGTAAGCCCCAATACGCAGGAAATCCTACGCTTCGTGCCGATTGTCGAGGAGTACGTCGCCACGCATTTTCCGGCCTTCCACGTGTTTTACACGCACATCTCTATTGATGTGGTGCCGCGTGGCTTTACCAAGCGGGAGGGCCTGCAATGGCTCATGGAAACGTTGGGGCTTGAAGCAGAGGAGGTAGCGTACATCGGCGACTCAAACGGTGATCTGGGTGCGCTGGCGCTTGTTGGTTACGGCTTTGCACCGGCTAATGCTGCCGAGTCGGTTCGTCGGCAGGTGCCTTACGTGATGGATGAACCAGACATCGAGGGTGTGCTGGCAGCCTATCGCTGGTGCATCGCCCATAACGAAGCGGGCCGAAAGGTTATAGCGCTGTAGCACGTTGGTCTGCTTTGCCTTATCTTAAGCCCACGTTAACCCAAGGCGGCCATGATCGGCATCTGGCTCGGCATGTTGCTGGCGTTGAACCTGCGGACGGCCACCCCCGACTCTGCACTGATGCTCTACTACGTGGCGGCCGAGCAGACGCTGCTGCACACGCAGCCCGGTGAGGGCGCCTATCTGAAATTACATCGGCGTGAGCCCGTGCGGGTGCTCGATCGCGTCGGGGTCTGGTGGCGCGTGCGCACGCAGGACGGCGCCGAAGGGTACGTGCTGGCACATGATCTGTCGAACATCTGGCTTCGGGTCTCCAAACGCCAGCGGCGGCTGTTCGTGTATCGAGGCACCCATCTGGTGCGTAGCTTTCCTGTAGACCTGGGCACGAACCCGTTTTCCGACAAAAAACAGCGAGGTAGCGTGGCGAATCCCGACGACTGGCGCACGCCGGAGGGTGTCTTCTACGTGGCGGCTAAGAACCCCCAGAGCCAGTATTACAAGGCGCTTGTGCTGAACTACCCGACGGCCGACGATGCGCTGCGCGGTCTTCGCGAAGGACTGATCAGTGAAGCCGAATATCGGGCCATCGTTGAGGCTGAGGCGCATTTTCGCATGCCGCCGATGAACACGGCGCTGGGCGGGTGGATCGAAATTCACGGCCACGGTACCGGCCAGCAGGTGACCTGGACGCAGGGGTGCGTGGCCCTTCGCAACGAAGAGCTGGACGCTATCTGGCCGCTTGTGGTGGTGGGCACGCCCGTCCTGATCGAACCCTGAGCAGCATGCAGATCTCCGGCAACGCGCGGCGCTACACGGTCAACAACCGGCTCTATCGCTGGCACATTCAGCAGTTTCTAAATGAACTGGGGCGGCTTGTCGAGGCGACGCGACCTCGAAATATCCTGGACGTGGGCTGTGGCGAGGGATTCGTGGTAGCTTTTCTCAAAAGGCGTTTGCCAGAAACCCAGATTACCGGCGTCGATCTCTCGGAAGCGGCGCTTGCCTACGCACGGACGCATTTCGGGAAGCTGGCAACGTTCCAGCAGGCCGACATTTATCAACTCCCGTTTCCGGATCACTCGTTCGACACGGTTGTGTGTAGCGAGGTGCTGGAGCACCTGGATGATCCTGATCGGGCCGTGGGCGAACTGAAGCGCGTAGCACGACGCTACGTTGTAATTACGGTGCCCCTGGAGCCCTACTTTAAGTGGCTGAATATGCTCGGACAATGGCTGGGTGTGAGCGAAGATCCCGGACACGTGCAGTTCTGGAATCGTGACGGCTTCGAAACGTTTATCCGTCGTCATTTTCCGGAAGCGGAAATTTCATACAAGCATATCTATCAGCTGGCCTGGGGGCGGATTGTCTTCGAAGCGAGCAGTTGAACCTTCCGAAAAAATTTTGCGTAGGCGAAGGAAGCATTAGCCTGCCCTGTCCTGCTATGCGACGCGTTTTGGGGATGGCCTTGGGATTGCTGGCGCTGCTGGGCACGACCACGATCGGTCGGGCCGCAGAAGGGCCGGTCTATGTGGTGACCGTTGAGGGCCTGGTCGATAACGTGCTGGTGCAGTACATCGAACGGGCCATTCGCGCGGCCGAAGCGGCCGATGCCGCTGCCATTGTATTTCGGATCGATACATTTGGAGGAGTGGTGGCCGCTGCCGATCAGATCCGCCAGCTCATTCTGGACACGCCGCTTCCCACCGTGGCTTTTATCGACAGAAACGCGGCCTCGGCCGGCGCGCTGATCGCCTACGCCTGCGATCGCATCGTGATGGCACCGGGCGCTTCGATGGGAGCGGCAACGGTGGTTGAAGGCACTACCGGTGAGGCGGCGCCTGACAAGTATCAGAGCTACATGCGCGGACTCATGCGGGCCACCGCTGAGGCCAACGGTCGTGATCCTCGCATTGCCGAGGCCATGGTCGATCCGGACGTGGAGATTGAGGGCCTGGTGCCAGCCGGCAAGGTGTTGACGCTTTCGGCGCGCGAGGCGCTTGCCCTAGGCGTGGCCGACGCACTGGCCGCATCGGTGGAAGAAGCGCTGCAGGTGTTGGGTTTTGGGCCGCATCCGGTGGTGGTTTTTTCCCAGACAGCTACCGAACGGGTGCTGCGCGTGCTGGCCTCGCCCGTACTGCAGACGTTGTTCCTGCTGATGATGCTGGGTGGGCTTTACTTCGAGCTGCAGACGCCGGGCGTGGGACTTCCGGGCCTGATCGCGCTGGCCGGTGCACTGCTGTTTTTTGCCCCGAACTATCTTGCTGGCCTGGTTGAATTCTGGGAGGTGTTGCTGTTCCTGGTGGGGGTCGGGCTGTTACTGGTAGAGCTTCTGGTGATCCCGGGCTTTGGCATAGCCGGCATTGCCGGGATTCTGTTCATGCTGGCCGGACTGCTGGCGGCATTGATCGGCAACGTGGGGCTGTCGTTCCCCTCAGCACGCGAGATCGGTCGGGCGGTTGCTACGCTGACGAGCACGCTGATCCTGCTGGGTGTGGGCATTGCGGCGCTGGGCCGCTACTTGCCGCGCACGCGACGCTTTCAGGAGCTGGTGCTGGGAACCGGCCTGTCGCGCACGCAGGGCTATACGGCGACGACCGCCGCAGTGCAACTGGTGGGCAAACAGGGGCGGGCGGTGACACCGCTGCGACCAGCTGGTGTGGTCGAGATCGACGGCAAACGCTACGACGTGGTATCGTCTGGTCAGTTTGTGCCGGCCGGCATGGCCGTTGAAGTCGTGCGCGTGCAGGGCAGCCGAATCGAAGTCCGCCCGCTTTCTGAACTGAAAAACCAAACTTCCTGAACGTCCCAAACCACCGAGCAAACCTTGGAGCTGCTGGTTGCCATCACGTTGATTCTGATCGGCCTGGCACTGATTGGGATCGAAGTGTATCTAATTCCCGGCATGAACATCGCGGGGATTTTGGGCGCGGTGCTTGTGCTGTTCGGGTTGGGCTATGCATTCACGGCATCCGGGCTACTGGCCGGGCTGGCCGTGCTGTTTGGAACGCTGGTGGCGGGTGGTATGCTGTTTCTGGTGCTCTGGCGTAGCGGGGCCTGGCGGCAGTTCGTACTGGCCACCTCTCTGCAAAGTGAATTGGAAACGCGTCCAGGCGAGCACCGCGCCCGCTACCTGGGCAAAGAAGGTATTGCCGTGACGCCCCTGCGGCCTGTTGGGATTGTCGAGATCGACGGCGAGCGCATCGAAGCAGCCACCGAAGGCCAGTACATCGCAGCAGGCAGTCGGGTGCGCGTGGTGGCCATGGACCGTCGCCGCTACTTCGTGCGGCTGGCGACGCGTTCAGAACCTTCGCGCTCGTCCGGCTCCGCTGAATCCTGATCGGCCGCGTTTGTGCTTCTAATAGGCCCCCCGTATCTTTGCTGGCCGAATGACGCCCACCAAAACGATAGTTTACCATGTCGATACGTTTTCGCTTGTTGCTGCTGATCGTATTGCTCGGCCTGCTGGGATGCCAATCGTCGCCGTCGCTGGAGCCCCCCGAGGGCTGGCTCAGTACCGATGGTCGCTGGTGGCGTGCCGGAGCTGATACGACGCTGGCTTTTCGCGATCTGCGTTCGCTGGCGGCGATGGGACTGGAAGGGGCGCCGATGGCCTCCGTTTCGCGAACGTACGCCACCGGCGAGGTGCTCGTGCAGGCCGTACGGCGTAGCCTGACGCCGCTGTTTCGCGTCCATCCTGAGCTTGTCGATTCGCTGTTTACCCGGCACATTGCGCCCGAGCTGGCGCAGGCGTCGATTTCCGGTGATCTTGAGGCCGAGGTGGACCGGCTTCGTCAGGAAAGCTATCGCGAGCTGCAGCGCTACTTTCGTGAGCCACGTCCCATCACGCGACTGGGTGAGGATGTGCCCATCGTGTATCCTGACAGCCTGATCGAAAAAGGCGTAGCTGGCACGGTCGAAATGCAGGTTTATCTGGACGCCGAGGGACAGCCCCAGGCGATCATGCTCCTGGAGCGCGTCCATCCGGTGCTCGACCGACTGGCCATGCAGGCCACGGCGCAGATGCGCTGGCAGCCGGCCTACGTCCGTCGAGGCGACGAATGGGTGGCGGTGCCGTCGTGGGTGCGTTTCAACATCCGCTATCGGATTCCTGAAGGCTGATCAGCTGATCAGCACGCCCGCGATCGTGGCCGTCATCATGTTGGCCAGTGTACCGGCCAGTACGGCACGAAGGCCCAGTTCGGCCAACTCCGAGATGCGCGAAGGCGCCAGCGGTCCGATACCGCCGATCTGGATGGCGATCGAGGAAAAGTTTGCAAAACCACACAGTGCAAACGTGGCCATCACGACGGCTTTGTCTGAGAGCGCATTCTGACCGATAAGCGTCGAGAGGTTCAGGTAGGCCACGAATTCGTTAACCACGAGCTTGGTCCCCACGAGCGCGCCGAATTGAGCCGCATCGCTCCAGGGCACCCCGATCAGCCAGGCTACGGGCGCCAGCGTCCAGCCGAACAGTCGCTCCATCGAAAGTTCGACGCCCACCAGGCTGCCAGCCCATCCCAGAAAGTAGTTGAGCATGGCGATGAGCGCGATGAAAGCGATCAGCATAGCGCCGACGTTTAGCGCCAGCTTCAGGCCGTCGGAGGCGCCGGCGGCGGCCGCATCGATCACATTGCGCGTGGTGCGCTCGATCGATACGCGCACGATGCCGGCCGTGAGCGGCTGACCGGTCTCCGGAATCAGCATTTTAGCCAGCAACAGAGCGGCCGGGGCCGCCATCACGCTGGCACCCAGCAGGTGCTCGGCAAACTGGAGTCGGGCTACATCGAGCGTCAGCCCACGTGCCTGCGCGTAAGGATCGCCCAGGAGCTGGATGTAGGCGGCCATCACACCGCCTGCGATCGTCGCCATGCCGCCTGTCATCACGGCCATCAGCTCCGAACGCGTCATTTTTTCCAGATAGGGACGGACTACCAGCGGCGCCTCGGTCTGTCCGACGAAAATGTTTGCCGAGACCGAGAGCGACTCAGCTCCGCTTGTGCCTAGTGTTCGGCTGACCACCCAAGCCACCGCCTGCACAATGCGTTGCATGACGCCCAGGTGGTAGAGCACGGCCATCAGTGCACTGAAAAAAATGATGGTAGGCAGCACCTGAAAGGCGAAGAAAAAGCCTAGGCTGTCGTTGGTGCCGGGGCTGAGCGCCAGGTTACCGAACACGAAGCGGGCCCCTTCGGTCGTGAAGTTGAGCACGAGCACAAAGAATGAGCTGACCCAGGCGAAGAACTCCTTGGGCCAACCCAGCGGCGCAAACCAGGCACCCATCTCACGGCCTTTCAGGATGAAGAAGGCCAGCACGATTTGCAGCAGCAAGCCGCCGCCCACTGTGCGCCAGTTAATGCGGCGGCGGTCGCTGGAGAGCAGATAGGCCAGGCCCAGGATGACGGTCAGTCCAAGAATCCCCCGCAGGAGTGCAACCAGGCTCATGGCACGACGTCAGGTTGGTCGGGTTAGAGGGCAGGCAACAAAAAGGGGCGGCTCCACGTGGAGCCGCCCCGGAAAACTATTCGGTAGAGGACGGCACAGGCCAGACGTTGTTCGTGCGGTCCACGTCGGGCAGCAGGTGGTCCGGATCCAGCGCTACCTGCACGGCTTTGCCCGAAATCTCGACGGTCTGGCGGGCGCCGGTGGCCCAGAGTTCGACGGGAAAGCGGTAGCGGGCCTTCTGGCCGTCGGCATAGGTGGCCTCGACAACGACGGGGAAGACCAACCCCTGTCGGTTGTGCAGGTAAAGGCGCGTCTGGTTGCTGGCTACGCGCACGCTATCGATGGCTTGGTCGAGCAGGTCAGTCGAATAGAACCAACCGCGCCAGAACCAGTCGAGGTCTTCCCCCGCCACGTTTTCGATGGTGCGGAAGAAGTCAGCCGGTTGCGGATGCTTGAAAGCCCAGCGACGGATATAGGCGCGGAAGGCGCGGTCGAAGCGCTCCGGTCCCAACACGTATTCGCGGAGCAGCCGGAGCCCAAAGCCAGGCTTATGGTAGGCCACGAAGCCCAGCGCCTGCGGCCGGATCTGGTCCGGGTAGGTCATGATTGGCTGATGCACCAGCGTGTCCTGCATGGCCTGGACGATGTAGTCGGGCTGCAGACGTTGCGTGCGTGCCGCTGCTTCGCCGTAGAAGGCCAGGTTTGCGTAGTAGTTGATGAACGTGTTGAAGCCCTCATCCTGCCAGGCGTAGCGGCGCTCGTCGCTGCCCACGATCATGGGAAACCAGGAGTGGCCGAACTCATGATCGGTCACCCCGAAAAGCCCCTGGCCACGCGCCCGTACCGAACAGAATACGATCATCGGGTACTCCATACCGCCCACGATGCCCGCCACGTTGATCGCCACCGGATAGGGATAAGGGTACCACATTTCTGAGTAATGCGCAATGCTGTGGCGCACGTAGCGGGTAGACGCTTCCCAGCCCGGCTGCTCGGGCGTGCCAAGTCCTTCTTTCGGATAAACAGACATCACAAGCACGTCCTGCCAGTAGGCAGCGTCCCAGATGAAAGCCTGCGAGGCCGCCCAGGCGAAGTCGCGCACATTCTCGGCATGGAAGCGCCACGTCAGTGGTCCCTCGCCGGCCGGACGCGTCTCGGGGCGGCCAACTTCTTCCGGACGAATGATGTGCACTGGCTCGGCACTTCGGCGGGCCTGCGCCAGTCGCATCCGCTGCTCCTCGGTTAGCACTTCGTCAGGATTCAGCAGCCTGCCCGTAGCTACCACGATAAAGTTGCGCGGGACCGTGATGGCTACGTCGAAATTGCCGTACTCCAGGTAGAATTCGCCCTGGCCCAGGTAGGGCGCCACATTCCAGCCGTTCACGTCATCGAAGACGTACAGGCGGGGATACCACTGGGCGATTTCGTACACGGTACCTTGCGCGACGCGAAGACGGCCCATACGGTCGGCGCCGTACTCCGGTACGATAAAGCTGAAGTCGATCTCCAACTGAAGCTGGCCGCCTCGGGCAGGTAGGGGTTCTTCCAGATCAATCCGCATGCGCGTGTCGTCGATCAGGTAGTGTGGCGTGTAGCGATGGTCGTCTTGCACCACCTCGATGCGTGTAATCTGAAAGCCGCCTCCTTCAAAGGCACCGCGCCAGCGCGAGCCGGGCCCGATCAGCGCATCGCCCAGGCTGCCCACAGCAAACAGGTTCTGGTCCAGTTGGAGCCAGAGTTCCTGCAGGGCCACCGGGGCATTGTTCGTATAGGTGATCGTCTCGGAGCCCGTAATCTGGTGCGTGGTGGTGTCAAGCGCCACGTGAATCCGGTAATCGACGCGCTGCTGCCAGTAGTCCGGTCCGGGCTCTCCAGAAGCCGTGCGGTACGCATTGGGAGCGGGAAGGTCCGGCGGCGCAAAAGCCGAAGGCTGCGCTTGCAGGCTTCCAACAAGCAGTCCACCCAGTAACAACAGCATCCAATGCTTACCCATGAGAACAACCAGATCTGGTCAAACGAACGACACAATATACAGCAATCGGTAAAAAGAAGGGGAAGGCGATCGTACCGATGCAATTGGGCGCTGGCCAAGCAGGTGGAAGCCGCGCGATAGGCTACCAGTCGCCTGCTTTTCGAAAACAAAAAAGCCCGGTCGATTGGGCCGACCGGGCGAAATAGGCGAGAACCTTCAGGTTTAGACCTCCTGGACCTGCAGCCGCCCAACTTTGAGCTGACGGGCAATCGCGGCCACGTGACGTCCCTGAAAGCGAGCAATACGGCGCTCTACCTCTGATGGCATGCGGCTGCCGTCGCCGCCGGTAATGGTGCCAGCCCCATAGGGGGAGCCACCCGCCATTTCATTAATCTGCGTCAGCTCGGCGCAACTGAACGGCACCCCGACGATGATCATGCCGTGGTGCAGCAGCGTGGTGTGAGCCGAGAGAATCGTGCTTTCCTGGCCGCCGTGTTGTGTGGCGGTGGCGGTGAACACACTGCCCACCTTGCCGATCAGCGCGCCTTTTGCCCAGAGGGGACCAGTCTGATCCCAGAAGTTGCGCATCTGTGCCGCCATGTTGCCAAAGCGCGTGGGCGTGCCCACGATGATCGCATCGTACTCAGGCAGCTCGTCCACCGTGGCGATTGGGGCTTCCTGATCCAGCTTGACCCCAATCTGACGGGCCTGCTCTTCTGGAATCAGTTCAGGTACGCGCTTGATTACAACCTCAACATCTTCTACTTCGGCGGCACCAGCCGCCACTTCCCGGGCCAGTGCTTCAATGTGTCCGTACATGCTGTAGTAGAGCACCAGAACGCGTGTTTTCTCCATGGCTGATCAACGATTTATTGTTTGTTTGAACAAATAATTTGGGAGCGTGGCGATTGGTTTCATGAAAGGTCGCGAAAGGATGTAACTGCGCCGTAATGAAAGCCCTTCGTCTGGCACATGGGCAGACCGGAAACCAGCTGCGGCCCGTGGCTTTCTTCACGCTGAAGCCAACGGTGGCGTGCGATGCAGGCAGAGCTGTCGGTTGCGCAGTTGATAAACCGCGAACGGGTGGTGGTGCTGGGGTGGGGGCGGGCGCTATTGTGGCAGCTGGCCCATCCGCTGGTGGCCGTCGCTGTGGCGCGACACTCGGACTTTTCTCGCTCGCTGTGGGCTTCCTGGCGGCGGTTTACGCGCACGGTGCAGGCAATGCGGCGGTTGAGCTTCGGAACCGAAGCGGAGGCCGACGAGGTGGCCCGGTGGATCCGGCAAGCACACCAACGCGTGCAGGGCAGGCTTGCCGAACCGCTGGGGCTGTTTCCAGCCGGTACGACGTATCGGGCCGACGATCCGGCACTGCTCACCTGGGTGCACGTGACTACCGTCGAGGCGACGCTTCATGCCTATGAAGTGTTCGTTCGGCCTTTGACGCCCGAAGAGCGCGACCGCTACTGTCAGGAAGCCCGGGCAATGGAAGCCTGGCTGGGGCTTCTGCCGGGCACCTTTCCGGATTCGTGGACTGCGCTGACAACGCACCTGCAGTCCGTACAGGCCAGCGGCGTGCTTCAGGTAACACCTTGGGCGCGTCAGATGGCCGAACATGTGCTGGCCCCCACGCAGTGGGTGGCGCCGCTTACAAAACCCTGGCGACTGCTGACACTTGGACTGCTTCCACCGGAGCTGCGTACGGCGTACGGGTTTGCCTGGAGCGAGCGCGACGAACGGGCATTCCGGCGGCTTGCCGCGCGCATCCGCCGAATTGTGGCACGGGCGCCATACCGCATGCGCTCCTGGCCCGAAGCCCGACGGGTGCGCCTTGCGCCAAGCAGTTGATGCAATCCTCGCTGGCATTCCTGCCGGAAATGTGTTTTCTTTCAAAGATTCCGTTTCGGCAGCCATCCGAGTTTCCATGCGTACGTTTCTGCTCCAGCCTGACCCAAACGCTGAAAACGAGACATCAGAGACCTTGTCAAAAGCCGCTGCTCGCATTCTGGAGGGACTCAATCCCGTGCAGCGGCAGGCCGTGCAGGTGACCGAAGGTCCTGTGCTGATCATTGCTGGACCAGGCTCGGGCAAGACGCGTACGCTCACGCATCGGATTGCCTACCTGATTGCTACCGGACGGGCCCGGCCGTATCAGATTCTGGCGCTCACCTTCACAAACAAGGCAGCCCGTGAGATGATGGAGCGCATCGAGCATCTGGTAGGCGCCGAGGCCGCCCGGCACATCTGGATGGGAACCTTCCACGCGATCTTTGCCCGCATCCTGCGTCGCGAGGGGCATCGCATCGGCTACACATCGGACTTTAGCATCTACGACACGGACGACTCGGAGCGGCTGCTGCGCGAGTTGATGGCGCGCTACCACATCGATCCACGCCAGTACAGCCCGCGCACAATCCGGCACCTGATTTCCGGAGCCAAAAACCAGATGATCGGGCCGAAGGAGTACACCCGGCTGGTGGCTTCGCCCGTGCAGGAAAAGGCGGCAAAGCTTTATGGTCCCTATCAGGAGGCACTACGCAAGGCTAATGCGCTCGACTTCGACGACCTGCTGCTCAAGCCGATCGAGCTGTTTGAGCAATATCCCGACGTCTTGCAGCAGTACCAGGAGCGCTGGCGCTATCTGCATATCGACGAGTATCAGGACACGAACCGGGCCCAGTACGTGCTGGCGCGTAAACTGGCCGAGGCGCATCGTAACCTGTGCGTGGTGGGCGACGATGCCCAGTCGATCTACGCCTTTCGGGGTGCCGATATCGGCAATATCCTCTCGTTTCAGCGCGATTATCCCGACGCTGCTACGATCCGGCTAGAGCAGAACTATCGCTCCACGCGTCGCATTCTGAAGCTGGCCGAGGCGATCATTCAGCATAACCGGGACCAGCTCGAAAAGCGACTCTGGACCGAAAATCCGGAGGGCGATCCAATCGTGCTCATCGAGGCGCTTTCGGAGCGCGACGAGGCCCAAAAAGTGGAACAGCGCATCCGTGACCTGCATGTGCGTTACGGCTATGCCTTTCGTGATGTTGCCGTGCTCTACCGCACAAACGCCCAGAGCCGCTCGCTTGAAGAGGCGCTCCGGCGCGGCGGCATTCCCTATCGCGTGGTAGGCGGGCTGTCGTTCTACCAGCGCAAAGAAATCAAAGACGTGCTGGCCTATTTGCGCCTGCTTGTGAACCCGCACGATGCAGCCAGCCTGCAGCGCGTGATCAACTACCCAGCACGGGGCATTGGCCAGCACACGATTGAAGTGCTGACTGATTACGCCCAGCAACACGGCCTAAGCCTGTGGCAGGCGATCGAGCGCGTAGAGGAGGTCGGACTTTCGAGGCGCGCGCAGCAAGCCGTGCAGGAATTCCACTTCCTGATTGCCCACCATGCAGCGAAGATGAACACCATGCCGGTAGATGAGCTGGCCCGCTCGTTGCTTCAAGAAAGCGGCCTGTTCGAAGCGTTGCGGCACGAGGGCACTCCAGAGGCGCTTGCGCGCTGGGAGAACGTGCAGGAGCTGCTGAACGCCATTGCGGAGTACGTGGCCACGGCCGGCGAGCAGGCCACGCTGAGCGGCTTCCTGCAGGAGGTGGCGCTGCTGACTGATCTGGACGAAATGCCTGAAGACAACCGCGTCACGCTCATGACGCTGCATTCCTCGAAGGGACTGGAATTTCCTGTGGTATTCATCACCGGTCTGGAGGAAGGACTCTTTCCGCTAGCACAGGCCACGCAGGACCGTAAAGATCTGGAGGAGGAGCGACGACTGTTTTATGTGGGCGTGACGCGGGCGCAGCGGCACCTGTTTCTCTGCTATGCCCGCAGCCGCTATCGCTATGGCGAACAGCAACCCAGCGTTCGCAGCCGCTTTCTGGAAGAGCTCGACACGGACGTGATCGTGACCGAGGCCGGGCTCCCCTTCCGTCGCGGTGAGGCGCTGGATCGTCGTGCTCGGAGCGAGCGGTACGTGGAGCTGGATCCGCATTACTACCGCCAGCCATTGCGTTCAGGCGGTGATGCTGCCTCAGCGCGGCGCGTGGTGTATGACGAAGGGACCGGCGAGATTGTGCCCGGTGCCCGCGTGGAGCACGCCATCTTTGGCGAAGGCAAGGTGCTGGCGCTGGAAGGGCAGGGCGATCAGGCGCGAGCCGTCGTCTTTTTCCCCGAAGTAGGCCAAAAAAAGCTCGTGCTTAAATTTGCCCGCCTCCGCCGTATCGATTGAACTGGGTGGAGTCGTGGTCGGGGAGGCCTATCCGGCGTCAGAACCGCGATCGGTCAGCCAGCCCGCTTTTTTCGCACGTAGATAATTTCTGCGCCGTCGGCGGGAGCCGAACTGGTAACCAGCGAATCCCGACTGACGCCCCAGAACAGGGGGGTGTCCAGAAATTCCTGGAGCGTCTTGCGGTAGGCCAGCGTATCGTTGCGGTACACCTCGACGATGCCCTCCGGCCGGATGATAAGCGTTTTGGTGTATCCCGCCGAGCAGGGCGTTTGGATCCACGGTCGCCCGGTGACTGTGAAGAAAACGATCGACTTGACCCATTGCCACTCGCCCCACAGCAGCGACGTGTCTTGAGAAAGATGGCTCATACCGCGTCGGAGCGTTTCGTCGCATTCAGATTCGGAAGGTCATTCGATCGACGCTTCCGGTTCGATTAGGGCGCATCCCGCCAGCAGCACGAACGCGTCGACAAGCGCATGGATGGCAACACTCCCGCGCATCGGAGTAGATCGGATGGTGCTGATTTTTCAGTAAATAAACGCTCAAGGTGTACTTGTTTCAAGGGCCAGCAGGAGCTCCAGGGCTTCTGGCGATCCGTCGTTGGGAGCCGGGGTGAGGTCCAGCAGCCGGCACATCAGGGCGTAAAGGTGGATGTTTTCGACGGGAGGAACGACCCGGCTGCGGGCAAAAGCCGGTCCGTGCGCGATCAGGATGCCATGCATCGAGGGCAGCGTCGGGTCATAGCCATGCATGCCCAGGGGGAAGCGGTCGGGCTGTTGCGTGAAGCGCGCACGTGTGGTGATTGTCCAGCCTTCGTCGGCCAGTCCGACAATCGGCGGGATGCGGCGGTGCGTGCCAAAGTGCAGGTGCGCTGGGAGCTCTGTTTTGTGGTACACGTGCAGGTGTGGATGGGCCTGCTGGAGCGCCTGTAATACGGTCTCGAAGCGGTCGGGACGTGGCGTGAGCATGAGCACCGGCGACCAGTTGACCACCTGCACGTCGTCGAGGGCGATGTAGTCGTCCAGAAAGATGACCCGCTCGCGGGAGGTGGCCGTCATGCCGTGATCCGATACGATGAGCAGGTTCACGTGGTCGAGCAGTCCCCGCGCCCGAAGGCCATCCACAAGCAGCCGCAGGTAGCCGTCCACGCGTTGCACGGCTTCTGCCACTTCTGGGGCATCGGGACCGTGTTCATGGCCGGCGTGGTCCACTTCGCTGAAGTAGAGCGTCAGGAGGTGTGGGCGCAGCGAGTCGGGCAGGTCCAGCCATTCCAGCACCTGGCGCACGCGCTCCTCACCGGGGATGTTGCTGTCGTAGGGGACCCAGTAGGTAGGGCGGTAGCCGCGGATTTCGGCTTCGGAGCCGGGCCAGAAGTAGGTAGCCGTGCGCAGACCCTGGCGTTCGGCCGTTACCCAGATCGGCTCGCCTTCGCGCCACCAGCGGCCGTCGGACACGGCGTTGCGGTCGCTCAGCCGAAACCATCCCAGCGTCGTATCGAACATTGTGTTCGCCACGATCCCGTGATGGTCCGGATACAGCCCCGTGACGATCGTGTAGTGATTGGGAAAGGTCAGGGAAGGGAAGACCGGGATGAGCGCTTCGGCGCGCACGCCTTCGTGGGCCAGCGCGGTCAGCGTGGGGGGCGCGTAGCGATCCAGGTAATCGGCGCGGAAGCCATCGATGGAAATCAGGAGCAGCGCGGGTGTGCCGCCTTCCGTCGGGTGTGTGCGGGTGGTTCGGCAGCCCGTAAGCCAGCCAACAAGGAGCGTGGCAAGCCAAACGATCCGGAGTATAGAAGCGTGTCGGTTCATGGCAGGCGAATGATTTCGTAGCCAAAGGGCGTCAGTGCCAGGCGGGCCAGCTTCAGGTGCTGGATGGCAAACGGAATTCCGATGATCGTGATTGCGCAGACCAGCGTTGCCGTCAGATGGGTGAGCACGATCCAGATGCCGCCCAGTAGTATCCAGAGCACGTTCATCGCCAGTGCCAGGCACCCGCTGGTCGGCGGCTTTTCGCGCACGGTGTGACCGAACGGGAAAAGCGCCAGCAAGGATAGCTTGAAACACTGCAGGCCGAACGGGATCCCGATCAGCGTCAGGCACAGCAGCAGGCCAGCCAGTGCGTATTCAAGAGCCACCAGCAGACCGCCCAGTAACAGCCAGAGCAAGTTGCCCAGTAGACGCATTCCGGGCTATCGGCCAAAGAGGTAGTACAGAATCAGACCACCGACTGGAAAGAAGATGATCAGCAATGCCCAGAGCGCCTTGCTGGAAAACGCACGCTGACTGTTGGCCAGTTCGATGAGCGCCAGAATGTCGAGCACCACAATCACGGTGCCGCAGAACCCCAGCGCCCAGAAATTCTGAAGACGCTCAAGCAGGTTCGGGCCGCATCCGGCCAGCAGCAGGGCGGTGGCTCCGAGCAGAAGCAGGGTCGGCAGACGACGCATGGTTGATTGCTCCCTGATGATAGAGGCTACTAAGAAATTGCATGCGTTGCAGAAATGCAACCCGCTTTTGCGGGCTACGGAAGATCGAAGGGCTCTGTTTCAGCCGGAACAGGAGGCAGCGCCCTCGGTTGGAGCCGCAATTTTGCAAAGTCAGGAAGCTAACCCTCGGCGAAATAGACGCATTGGAAGGGGCAGGCCACCGAGGAGGCATAAAATCCGTTATTGATCTTCGCCTTCAAGTCTCGTATTATTACGGACACTTGCGAACCGGGTAGAACGGATTATGGCCGAACAGGAGGCGAAGGTCGGGCGCTCCGAAGTGGGGCTAAAGCTGACGCTGGGCGAGCTGCAGCGGCGCCTTCAGGATTTTCAGCAGCAGTATCTGAAAAACAAAAGCCCAGAGACGGTCGGCACCTACCGGCGGGCGCTGCACGAATTCGAGCGCTGGTTTGCCAGGCAGCGGGGGCAATTCCGGTTTCGGGTAGCCGACGTGCAGCGCTACAAGCAATACCTGATGCGCGAGAAGAAGCTGCATCAGGTGTCGGTTTCGACTTATTTGACAGCGTTGCGTCGGTTCTGCCAGTATCTGATGGATATTGGACTGCTTCCGGAAAACCCCGCCCGTACAGTTAAGGGCAATCGAAGGCCGTCGAGCCATTCCCGTTCGGTGCTCACGCGCGTGGAGATTGAGCAATTGTTGGCCGTGCTGGATCAGGACACCTCGCAGATTGGCTTGCGCGATCGGGCCATCGTGCACATGATGTTGTTTGCAGGCCTCAGTGAGGTGGAGATTGTGCGGGCCGATGTGCGCGATCTGGATCAAACGCTACTGGGCTGGTATCTGCGCGTGCAGGGTAAAGGACATACGGCTAAGGACCAGCAGGTGCCGCTGGATCAGCCCGTGGTCGAAGCGTTGCAGGCCTATCTGAACACGCGTGGTCCGCTGCATCCCAGCGCGCCGCTTTTTGTCTCGCATGGGCATCGCTCCGAGGGGCAGCGGCTCAACACCCGCTCGGTGCGCAGCCGCATCAAGCAGCATCTGGAAGCGGCCGGCATCACGCGGCGCAGCGTAACGCCCCATAGCCTGACGCACACGGCTGCCCTAATCTGGCTCAATCAGGGCATGTCGATCGAAGAAGTGCGGCGCCGCATGCGTCACGGCACGCTGGAGACCACGATGATCTACTATCGTAAGCAGGGCCTGCTTAACCAAGATCCAGAAGAGCTGAAGCGCCTGCTGGGCTAAGGCGTATCGGGCATACGGCCACCGATCACGAAGAAGTCGTCCACGCGCCAGGCGCAGTCCACATCGACGAAGCCGGTGCGCTCGAGTGCCTTCAGGTGGCGGTACAGGGGCAGCACGCCCACGTGGTCGCCGATGATCAGGTGGCCGCCTGGCGTGAGCGTGTCCCGGATGCCCTGAAGGAGCAGTTCGTAGCGAGTTTCGACCTCGGCCGGGTCGCTGCGCTCCGAATCGTGCCCTACCAGCACGTGCAGTGCCAGTGAGGCGAGCACAACGTCGTAGGGGCCGCCGGGCAACGGTTCCCCGTCGGGCACGATCGTCGCCTGAATCGTGACCGCATCCGGGCAGTAATCGGCTACTTTGTTGTAGGCAATGGCCAGCAGGTCAGGGTCCCGGTCGATTAGGGTCAACTGCACGAGCGGATAGGCCGACACGACAGCCGCGGCAGCGTTGCCGGTGCCGCAGGCCAGGTCGCACACGCGCGTGCCTTCGCGCAGCGGTGGCAGTGCCAGCACCATTTCGTCGATCATCTCTAAGGCCAGCGGCATGCGACGTTCCAGGTGCAGGTCGTACCAGTAGCCATCGCGCCAAAAGCCACTGTGCCGCTGCAGATTTTTCCGCCAGCTCGGGAGGTGCGTCATTGCCAGTCCGGTGTTCAGCGGATTGGTTAGGGAGCAGCACTTCGACTGCAGGGCGGGTGCTCAAGATCCCGGTCGCAGCGTCTCGAACAGACGCTCGGCCACGCGTCCGCTCCGGGTGGGAAATCCTTCGGGGATATGATGCTGCAGGTAGGCTTCGGTGAGCTGGAGCAGTTCGTGGCGATGGGTTGGACGCAGGTGCAGCCGCAGCGCCGTGTCGGGATCGGTGCGCGCCAGAAAGGCGAAGGCCCGCAGCGCAGCTCGTGAGGCCGGTTGCGTCGGTTCCGGATTGGCCAGGCGCGGGCGCACCTGCCCGCTTGCCAGCGCCAACTCGCCGCCTTCCGGACCGATCTGCTCGACGAGCGCGCGTTCGATTTGGGGTGCAAAGCCCAGGGTAGCGGCCAGCCGGAGCTGAAACCACGGCAACAGATTCCAGGCATGGATCGGAGTCGCGTCGAGTCGGGCCAGCACCTGCCAGAACGTCTCAAAAAACTCCGGCAAGGGTTCCTCGGGCGGTAGCAGCGCATGGGCCAACTCCACCATACGTAGGCTCAGCGTCAATTTTTCCAGGTTGCGGCCCAACTCGGGTAGATATTGCGCAAAACTACTTTCGCTGAGCGTCTGGAGTTCGCGGGTAGGGCGATGATAAAAGACCACCTGCAGACAGGAAGGCGGTTGCAACGTGCCCCCGAAGCGGCTGCCCGGCAAGCGCGCCCCTTTTGCCATGACCGAAAGCCGACCTTTTGCCCGCGTAAAGAGCGAAGCGATCAGGCTCGTCTCCCCATACGGGAGCGTGCGCAGGACGATGGCTTCGGTGCGGAGGATCATGCGTCGGAGCAAATGACTTTATCCAGAAACGCATGCCTGTGCGGAAAGTGTCGAGAAAACGACCAATACATACCAACGTCCAAATTTATTTTTTAGAGAAAGGTAACCTGTTTCAAGAACCATGAAGCTGCTTCGTCGCTGGCTGTCTGGTCTGTCGCTTACGCGCACCGAGGCAGGTGTGCTGCTGGGATTGCTTGTGCTGTTGCTGGCGGGCCTGGCCTATCGCTGGTGGCAGCGGAAGCAACCGGCGCCGCCGCCGACGGCCGAAGAGGCTGCACGCTTCCGGGAGGGGGCAGCGCGTATGCAGCAAGTACTTGAACCTGAGCCGCTGAACGTGAATACGGCCTCGGCCGAAGAGCTGGAGCGCCTGCCGCGCATCGGTCCGGTGATGGCCCGCCGCATCATCGAATACCGTGAAACGCACGGCCCCTTTCGGCGCCTTGAAGATCTGGAGGCCGTGCCCGGTATTGGTCCGAAGACGCTTGAAGCGCTGGCGCCGCTTGTCAGGTTCGAGTAGGCGGTGGTTCGGATGTTTCTGCTTCGTTGTCGATGCCGTTTAGCTGGGCGGCCTGCTGGCGCCGTAAGTATTCGGCTGTAAAGCGGCGGGCGGCCTCATCCTCGCGCTGCAGAAACCGATACACGGGCACCAGAAGCAGCGCCGCCAGTGCCAGAAAGCCGAGCAGCGCACCGAGAATGACCAGCGTATAGTAGTCCATGGGGAACGTTAAGGCTCTTGCGAATCTCAGTCGAAACGCTTATGCTGCATATTAACCGTTTACGATCATCTTAACTAAACCCTACTACACCTATGCATGGTTCTTCCACAACGCTATGCGTGTTAAGCTTGTTGCTGATGATCGCCCTGGTTGTGTCCCCGACCCGTGCACAGGATTGCGACTGCACGACGCAGACCGGCTTTCTGCTGCGCACGCTGGAGTACAACGGACAGGAGCACCGCTATCAGGTGTTCTTGCCACCCGACTATACCCCGGAGCGCACCTGGCCTGTGATTCTGTTTCTACATGGAGCCGGTGAGCGCGGTACCGACGGCTTCAAGCAGACAGCCGTTGGGATTGGGCAGGCCATCCGAATGAGCGTCGAACGCTTCCCGGCCATCGTGGTCTTTCCACAGGTGCCGCCGGGACGGGCCTGGTTCGGCGAGCAGGCCGAGGTAGCCATAGCGGCACTGGACGAGGTGATGGCCACCTATTCGGTCGATCCTGAACGGGTATATCTGACAGGGCTGTCGATGGGCGGCCACGGTACCTGGTATGTCGCCTATCACTGGCCGGATCGCTTTGCGGCCATCGTGCCCATCTGCGGGTTTATCGTGTTCCCGGAGACATCCCGTGGATTTTTTGGGGAGCTGCCTCCTGGACAGCTGGAGATCCAGTCGGCCGAGGATCCGTATCGCAAGGTGGCCGAGCGCATCAAGCACTTGCCTGTGTGGGTTTTTCATGGAGATGACGACCCGGTCGTGCCGGTTGAGGCTTCCCGCCGCATGGTGGAAGTGCTGCGTGAATTGGGGGCCGACGTACAGTACACCGAATACGAAGGCGTCGGGCACAACGCATGGGATCCGGCCTACGCCGAGTTTGCACTCATACCCTGGCTGCTCTCCCACCGCCGGTCGAAGGAGTGAAGCAGGCGGTGCGCCCCGAAATAGTACGGTGCGGGATTAAATCCCCAGACATGCTTGCGGCCCGGCATGAAACAACGCGTGGCTTGCTACATGTCAGGAAGTCACCAAGACGCCAGGAGAGCCTAGCGAAAACGCTTTGCCTTGCAGATTGCGCTGGCATGGTAATGCGATCGGGGTGTATCGCTACCAGATGGGCGGTGGCATACTCCCTTTCCAATGTTGCATTCCTGCAGCGGCAGGCCCCAACGAACGGCCGAAGTAGTGGCCGAGGTGTTTGGGTTGGGCCCCATCCCAGTAGGGACGGACCCTAGTGTCTGCCCAGGGCGCTTCAACTCCAAGCCCCTGCGGTCAGCCAACCGCAGGGGCTTGGGGTCGGTTTTCTGGATCTGTCAATCGCGTTGCTGCACGGCCTGCCAGGCGCGGACCAGGCGCTGGTGCAGGCGGACGAGCTCCAGTTGTTCAGGGGTCAAAATTTCGCCCAGCGCCCTGCGGTCGGGGCCTGGTTGCAGGGCCCGTGCGGCCAGTTGTTGTAGCTGCGCATCGGTTAGGTGGAGCACTTCAAGCATGGCCTTTCGGCTGTTTTCCGGGAAGGCCTCCAGTTGATTCAGCCGCTGCTGTTGCTCCGGCGTCAGAAGCTGGCGGAAGCGAACGCGGTACTGCTCACGGAGCTGCTGAATCTGCTCCTGAAACGCTTCGGCTGAGCGCGTGCCTTCGCGCCGCTGGCGGAGCAATGCGCGCATGGCGTCGCCCTGGCGGCGCCGGAGCACGGCCAGCGAGTCGCGCTGCGCTTCGGTCAGGTTCAGGTAGTCGGCCAGGCGTGCACCCTGCGGGGCCATCCAGGCAGCCCTACGGGCCGGTAGCCGATCATCCCAGTGGCGCGGGCGCTCGCGGTGCATCCGATAGCCCAGACGCTCCCGCCACATACGTCGGGCCCGACGTTCCCGCTCGGCATGCAACGCTTCTTCCCAGAACTCCGCGCGCTGTTCGTCGTTGAGTCGGCGTTGCAGCTCAGCGGCCACGTACCAGAAAAAGCCGCCCTGTTTGTAACGGTCGGCGTGGTGCGTGAAGGCTTCGCGGAGCGTCTGCGCGGTCGCTTCGGAGAGCTGCAGTTGCTCGGCCATCCGCCGGGCCAGCGCGTTCAGGTCCGGTTGCGACTGAGCCAGCGCGGTCGGCGCGGCCCACACGAGCAGGCCGAGTACCATGGCGCGAATCTTGTTCATGGCTTCACTCCGTTTGGTGCGAGCGTTTGCTTTCCATAGCATAACGAAGGCATGGCGCGCAAATTGTCATGGTTCTGTGGCGAGTTTCTGGAAAAAAACTGATGGAGGCATGGTCAAGACGGTTGTACGGGTGGTCGATGTGTATGCATATCGGCTGGAGGACGACCGGCCGCGGTTTCTGCTGCTGCGCCGAGCGCCAGGCGTCAGCTACGCCGGCCAGTGGCGCATGATCGGCGGAAAGATTCGGCACGGCGAGGCCGCCTGGCAGACGGCGCTGCGTGAGATCGAAGAGGAAACCGGCCAGCAACCACGCCGACTCTGGGTGGTGCCTTCGCTCAACGCTTTCTACGAGTGGCAGCACGATCGGGTTAATTTGATTCCGGCCTTTGCCGCCGAGCTGATCGACGATCCCGTGCTGAACGACGAGCACGACGCATTCGCCTGGCTCGACGAAGAGGAGGCCGTAGCCCGTCTGCCCTGGCCCGAACAGCAACGCCTCCTCCGGCTGACCGCCCGGCTGCTGCGCCAGGGTCTGCCACCGGAAATTTTTGTATTTGAATACGAAAATGTTTAATTAAATATTGAATACTATTTTGTCTTATTTTTGCATTTATGCTGAAAGAAATCCTATCTTGAGGACAGTTTTTCAAGCTGAGCCTGTCCTCTTCCTTGTATGGAAAGCGGCAAATTGACCCGTCGCGAGCTGCTGCAGCGGCTCGGTGCACTGGCAGGTGGGCTGATTCTGACCGGACCGATTTCAGGTTGCGAGGGCTTCTGGCAGCGTGCACCGGCCATTCCGGTCGATAGCTGGCATAAAGGCGTCTGTCGGTTCTGCGGTACCGGTTGTGGGATCATGATCGGTGTGCGGGAGGGCAGGGTAGTAGACGTCAAAGGCGACGAATATGCGCACAACCGGGGGCGGCTCTGCATCAAAGGTATTCTCAATCGTGAGATTCTCTACGTCCGTGATCGGGCGCTGTACCCGATGATCCGTCGCAACGGACGGCTGGAGCGGGCCACCTGGGATGAGGCCATGTCGCTGGTGGCCGAGCGCTTCCGGGAAGCGATTGATCGTTACGGTCCCGACAGTGTGGCCTTTTATGGCAGCGGCCAGCTCTTCACCGAAGAAAGCTACACGGCCAACAAGCTTTTTAAGGCCGGTATCGGTACAAACAATGTGGACGGCAATCCGCGGCTGTGCATGGCGTCGGCGGCGGCCGGATACATCTCGGTCTTTGGAAAAGACGAGCCGATGGGGTGTTATGAGGACATCGATGAGGCCACATGCTTCTTTATTACGGGCTCCAATACGGCCGACTGCCACCCCATCGTCTGGGAACGCATCATGGACCGCAAGCGGAGTCGGCCCGAGACGGTGATTATCGTGGTCGATCCGCGGCGCACGCGCACGGCACGCCAGGCCGACTACCATTTGGCCATTCGGCCGGGCACTGATGTGGCGCTCTATAATGCGATGATCTACGAGTTCATCCGAAACGGCTTCATCGACCAGGACATGGTCGAGAACTACCTGACGTTCCAGGAAGGCGATGCCGAGCGTACGTTTGAAGACCTGAAGCGGCATGTGGCGCAGTACACGCCGGATCGGGTGGCACCTATCTGCGGGGTGGATGCCCGGCAGATCGAGGAGGTGGCCTACCTGTTTGCCGCCTCGGAGGCGACCATGTCGATCTGGACGATGGGGCTTAACCAGCAGGCGCAGGGTACGGCAGCCAACCGACTGGTCAACGCCATGCACCTGCTCACCGGGCATATCGGACGGCCGGGCGCCACGCCGTTTTCGCTGACGGGGCAGCCGAACGCCGGCGGTGGCGTGCGCGACACGGGCGCGTTAGCCCACGCGTTGCCCAACGGCCGGCTGGTGGCCAATCCGCAACATCGGGCCGAAATGGAAGACCTTTGGGGGGTACCGCGTGGGCGCATCAGTCCAAAGCCCGGCTATCATGCGATGGCCATGTTTGAGGCCATGGTCCAGGGCGATCTAAAGTGTTTGCTCATCATGGGGACTAATCCGGCCCAGTCGCTCCCACATGTCGAGCGCTATCGGGAAGCCATGCAACGGACCTTCCTGGTGGTGGCCGATGCCATTTATCCCACCGAAACGGCTCAGTTTGCTGACGTCTTTCTACCGTCGGCCATGTGGGTCGAAAAGGGTGGCGTCTTCAGCCAGTCGGAGCGGCGCTATCATCTGGTGCCCAAACTGGTCGATCCCCCAGGCGAGGCACGATCGGATCTGGAGATTCTCGTTGAGTTGGCCGATCGTCTGGGCTATGGCGAACTGATCAAGGCGCGTACGCCGGAGGAGGTCTGGGATGAGTGGCGGCAGATTTCGGCGCATTCGCCCTACAATTTTGCGGGCATCACCTACGAGCGGCTGAAGAAAGAGCGGGGCATTCTCTGGCCGGCGCCTACCGAAGACCATCCGGGTACTTGTCGGCGCTACGTACCCGGCGAGGATCCTATGGCAAAAGGAACCGGCCGCTTCGACTTCTATGGTCGCCCTGATGGCCGTGCCGTTGTTTACCTGGAGCATCAGCAACCTTCCAGCGACCCCCGCTCGGACGAATACCCGCTTACCCTGGTGACCGGGCGCGTCTATGAGCACTGGCATACGCTAACGATCACCGGCCGCCTCGAGGAGCTGGAAGATATCACCACCGATTTTCTGGTGATTCATCCGCGAGATGCGCATCGCTACGGCATCCGCGACGGCGAGCCTGTGCTGGTCGAGAGTCGGCGCGGACGTGCTGTGCTGAAGGCGCGTGTGAGCTTCGACATCACACCGGGCGTCGTTTTTGCGCCTTTCCATGCTCCTGAGGCGCTGGTCAATCGGGTGGTGAACAATACCGTCGATCCGATTTCCAAGGAACCGGCCTTTAAGGAGAGCGCCGTGCGTATTCGTCCGGTCTCTTCTGCGGCCTGAACCGTTTGGGGCCCTATGAACCGTTTGCAACGCATCTTGCTATTGGCGTCGGTGGTGGGCTGGCCCGGACTGGCCTGGGCCGCCGAGGGCGAGACCCCTGGCATCACGTCGGCTGAATTGTTCCGGATTGTCGGCATTGGCGCCGCGCTGCTGGGCATTGCCTGGCTGCTTGTAAGTCACTGGATGTTGCGCGACCGACTGCCCCGCACCTTTTACCATTGGGCCATGCTGCTGGGGCTCTTTGCATTGCCAGCGCTGGCGCTCATGGGGACGGTCTCGTTTGTCTTCGAAGAGACGAAGACAGTGGCCTCCTGTAATTCGTGCCATGTGATGGCGCCGTTTGTGTACGACCTGCAGGATCCGCACAGTGCGACGCTGGCCGCCCGGCACTATCGTAACAAGTGGATTCCAGAAAACCAGTGCTACGCCTGCCACACGACCTATGGCCTGCATGGCTCATTTGAGGCCAAACGGGATGGTTTTCGGCACTGGTTACTCTATGTGACCCGGAGCTGGGACGAGCCGATTCAGTACAGCGGGTCTTATCCTAACGTCAACTGCCTGAACTGTCATGGCGAAACCGATGCGTTTCAGCGCGTGCCGTCGCATGGGGCGTTGATGACCGAGTTGCAGGCCGATTGGGTGTCCTGCACGAGCTGTCACGGCCCGCCCCATCCAACGCCACCCGAGCGGACGCGTCTGCTTTCGGCTGCTCCCGTGCATACATCCCGCAACATGCCATGAACGCTGCTGCTTCCGTTGACCGTCTGCTTCGGACGGCCGTCGTGCTGGCCATCGCTGGCCTGGGCTGTCTGCTGGCGTTTCTGCTCAGGGGTTTTGCTGCCTGGAGCGTGGGAATTGGCATCTTTCTGGGCGTGCCGCTGCTAATGGCGGCACTGGTGCTCTACGTGCTGGTGGTGATTCGTGACCTGCGACGGCGCGGGGCGCTCTGAACCGACCGGATCAGCCAGACCGGCCGGGCGTTCAAAACCAGCTGTTGTTGTGGATTGGTTGGCGTATGGGGACGCTCGCCCGGCTTAATCCGTATTTCTGGAAGTACCGGCGCCTGTTTGGCCCCGGGTTGCTCTGCGCCATCGCGTCGGCACTGTTTGCAATGCTTGCGCCGGGCGTTGTGCGCCAGGCCGTCGATAGTGTCCCCCGTTTTGTGGCCTATTACCGGGCCGTTGAGAGTACGGAAGCCCAGCCGTTCTTTTACGCCTATGTGCTAACGGGTTTGCTCTTCTATGGTGGCGTCATTTTGGGATTGAGCCTGCTTAGTGGGCTGTTCACCTTCCTGATGCGTCGCACGATTGTAGTAGCCTCGCGTCACATTGAATTCGACCTGCGCAACGCACTCTATGAACACCTGCAGCGACTGCCGTCGAGCTTCTACCGGAAGTTTCCCACGGGCGACGTGCTCACGCGCGCGACCAGCGACATCGAACAGGTGCGGCGCTACGTGGGGCCGGCCCTCATGTATGCCACGCGGGCGGTCGTGCTCATGGCGGCCGCCATCGCGGCCATGCTGCTGATCTCGCCGGAGCTGACGCTCTACACGCTGCTGCCCATGCCGCTGCTGGCCGTGGGCGTCTTCTGGGTGGCACATCTGGTACACCAGCGCAGTGATGCGTTGCAGGCGCAATATGCGCGACTGACCAGCCGGGTGCAGGAAGCGCTCAACGGCATCCGTGTGCTGAAGGCCTACACGCGGGAGGAGGCCGAAGCCCGTGCTTTCGACGCGGAAAGCGAAGCCTATCGCCGCCGCATGCTCGATCTGGCCCGCGTCGATGCCTTCTGGTCGCCGATCTTTCTGCTGCTGACCGGGCTTTCGACCATCCTGGTGGTCTGGAAGGGCGGTCAGCTGGCGATGGCCGGTGCCATTACAATCGGTAACATTGCCGAATTCATCATCTACGTGGCGCTTATGACCTGGCCGGTGGCATCGGTGGGCTTCGTTATGTCGATGATCCAACGGGCCTCAGCCTCGATGAACCGACTTGCCGAGCTCTTTGACATCGAGCCCGAGATCCGGGACGATCCGGCCTGGACGGATTATTCGATCCAGCGGATCGAAGGACACATCACCTTCAAAAACGTGTACTTCCGCTATGAGGAAAACGGTCCCTGGGTGCTCGAAGACATCAGCTTCGATCTGCCGGCTGGAAGTGTGCTCGGCATTGTAGGACGTACGGGCGCGGGCAAGACCACGCTGGTGGAACTGATCCCGCGGCTGATCGAGCCGATGCGCGGTGTGGTGGAGATCGATGGGCACGACGTGCGACGCATCCCGCTGGCCGTGCTGCGTCGCGCCATTGGCTATGCCCCCCAGGACGTGTTTCTCTTCAGCGACACGGTGGCGGCCAACATTGCCTTCGGTGAACTGGAGACCGACCTGGCACGCATCGAGGAAGCTGCCCACGAGGCCGATCTGCTGGAGAACGTACAGCACTTTCCGCACGGCTTCGAGACGTTCGTCGGTGAGCGCGGCATCACGCTTTCGGGTGGACAGAAGCAGCGTACGGCGATGGCCCGGGCACTCATCCGGCGGCCGCGTGTGCTCATTCTGGACGATGCGCTCTCGGCTGTCGATACAGAAACGGAGCGACGCATTCTGCGCCAGCTGCGTCGGCACTATGGCAAACGGACGGTCGTCATCGTCAGTCATCGCATTTCGGCCGTGCAGGAGGCCGATCTGATTCTAGTGCTCGACGAGGGCCGGATCGTTGAGCGCGGAACGCATGCCGAGCTGCTCAAACAGGACGGCTTCTACGCCCGCCTGTACCGGCAGCAGTTGTTGGAGGAGGAGCTGAAACAACTGTAGATCGTGGAGCTGTTTGTCATCCCACTGGGGACGGCTTCGGCCGTTCCCACCCGCACGCGGCATTTGTCCTCGGTGGTGCTCTGGCGGGCCGGTCGCCTGCTGCTGTTTGATTGTGGCGAGGGCACGCAGTACCGGCTACTGGCAGCCGAGCTCAAGGTCTCGCGTCTGGAGGCCATCTTTATCACGCATTTTCACGGAGACCACTTCTTCGGGGTGTTCGGGCTATTGGCGACGCTGGCCATGCTGAACCGCACCGAGCCGTTGGTGGTTGTGGGGCCTGAAGGCATCAGGCGCCTGATTGAGTCGATGCCTGGACTTTCAGAAGCAGCGCGTGGCTTTCCGATTCGCTACGTGGAACTGGCGGAAGGATTCGAGCACGCAGTGGTGCTCGAGACCTCTGACTATGTGGTGACGGCACGGCCGGTAGAGCATCGGGTGTTCACGCTGGGGTATCGGTTCGAGGAACACACGCGGCCGGGGCATCTGAATGTAGAGCGGGCGCGGGCGCTTGGGGTAACCGAACCCGAGCAGTACCGGGCGCTCAAGGAAGGGCGGCCGGTGCAGGTGGGCGATCGGTGGGTGCGGCCCGAAGAGGTGCTCGGACCGTCCATTGCCGGGCGCACGTTCGCGTATCTAACCGACACACGGCCCTGCGAGAACAGCCAGCGGCTGGCCAAAGGAGTGGATCTGCTCTACCACGAGGCGACTTTCGGCGAGGTACACCATGCGCTGGCCGTCGAACGCGGCCATGCCACCGCCCGCGAGGCGGCCGAACTGGCCCGGGCAGCCGGTGCGCGATGGCTGCTGCTCGGCCACTTCAGCGCCCGCTACGAGGATCCGACCTCGCTGGTGGCCGAGGCGCGTGCCGTCTTTCCGAACACTGAGGCGGCCGCAGAATTGAAGCGCTACGTGCTGCCGCCGCACAGGCCGCGGCGTGCACCCCTGCAGGAAACAGCGAATGTGGCAGGCGACCGTGGACGATAAAACGACCCGCGACGAAACGCCAGGACTGGACCGAAGGCTGCTGTGGCGACTGGCCGGCTACCTGTGGCCCTACCGGGGCTGGGTGGCACTGGCTTTCTGCACTGTCATGGCCGGAGCGTTTCTGGGACCGCTCCGGCCCAAGTTGGTTCAGGTAGCCATCGACCGCCATATCGTCGAAGGCGACTGGGGCGGCCTGCAGCAGATCATCCTGCTGCTGATTGGCGTGCTCGTCGTGGAGGCGGCCCTGTCGTTCGTAAACGACTACCTAACCCAGTGGATCGGCCAGCGGGCGATCTACGACATCCGCACAAAGGTCTACCGCCACATCCAGCGCCAGTCGCTGCGGTTCTTTGACCGGACGCCCGTCGGGCGGCTCATCACGCGCGTCACCAACGACGTCGAGTCGCTCAGCGACATGCTCTCGGCTGGCGTGGTGCGTATCCTGGGCGACCTGTTCCGGATCGTCTTTATCGCCTCCTTCATGTTCATGCTGGAGTGGCGGCTGGCGCTCGTGACCCTTGCAGTCATGCCACTCATGATGGTAGCCGTCGCCTGGTTTCGGCGCAAGGTGCGGGAGCAGTATCGCGAGACCCGGCGACAGATCGCCCGGCTGAATGCCTTTCTGCAAGAGCACATCAGCGGCATGAAGATCGTGCAGCTCTTCAACCGCGAGACCGAGGAGCTGCGCCGTTTCCGCGAGATCAACGACGCGCACCGCCAGGCCCAGATCAAGACAGTCTTCTACTTCGCGCTGTTCTGGCCGGCTGTGCAACTGGTCTCTGATATAGCGCTGGGGCTGGTGCTCTGGGTAGGTGGCCTGCGGGCGCTTGAAGGCACCCTGACCCTCGGGGTGCTGATCGCATTTATTCAGTACGTGCGCCAGTTCTTCGAGCCGATCCGTAACCTGTCGGACCAGTACAACATGCTGCAGAGCGCCATGGCCGGGGCTGAGCGCATCTTCGGATTGCTTGACCAGAATACGGCGCTGCCTGAGCCGGCCCGTCCTGCGCGCATCGAACGCCTGCGCGGCCACATCGAATTCCGAAACATATGGTTTAGCTACGACGAGCTGCCAACCGACGGCCAGGAGCCCAACTGGGTGCTGCGCGACGTGTCGTTTACCGTCGAACCCGGCCAGCACGTGGCGATCGTGGGGGCAACCGGCGCCGGCAAGACCACGATCATCAACCTGCTGCTGCGCTTCTATGACGTGCAACGCGGCCAGATTTTAGTAGATGGCCACGATGTGCGCGCCTATGCCCTGCGTGACCTGCGCCGCCATATCGGCCTGGTACTGCAGGACGTGTTTCTGTTCTCTGGGACGGTGCTCGACAACATTACGCTGGGCGATCCGTCTATCCCTTTGGAACGCGTGCAGGAGGCAGCCCGGCTGATTGGGGCCGATCGGTTCATCGAACGCCTGCCCAATGGGTATTTCCAGGACGTTCGGGAACGCGGACTAACGCTCTCGCACGGCCAGCGCCAGCTCTTGTCGTTCGTGCGCGCACTCGTCTATGATCCCGAAGTGCTCGTGCTCGACGAGGCAACTTCTAGCGTCGATACCGAAACCGAGCAGCTCATTCAGCATGCCATGGAAACGCTACTGCGCGGGCGTACGGCCATCATCATCGCGCATCGGCTCTCGACCATCCAGCACGCCGACCAGATTCTGGTGATGCACCGGGGCGAGATTCGCGAGCACGGCACCCATCAGGAGCTGCTGGCCCGCGATGGACTTTACCGGAAGCTCTACGAACTACAGTTTCTGGGGCAGGTCCGCTCGGCCGCCTGAGCTGTGCTTGTATTTTATGCCCGGAAGTCCTATCATTGTCTATCGTAGAAAAACGATTTTTTAGGAAAAACATGACCCGAAGCACAACGAAACGATTCCTGCCACCGGAAGAGCGCATGGCGGCGCTCATGCGAGCGCTAGGGCATCCGGCGCGGATCGCGATCCTGAAGCTGCTGGCCGAGCGGGGTGCCGTGCCCTGCTTCGAGCTGGTGGAGGAGCTTCCGCTGGCGCAGGCGACCATCTCGCAACACCTGCGAACGCTGCGCGAGGTAGGGCTCATCACGTTCCAGACCGACGGGCCACGCTCTTACTACCGTATCCGCCCCGAAGTACTGCAAGAGCTCGACCGCGCCTTTCGTTTTCTCATGATGCAACTGCGCCCGGCCCTTTCCCCCGAACCTGGTCTGCCGCCCCATGTTGCCTAAAGTCGTAGCCTGTTAAGGAGTTCAGGATTAGAGCGATTGTTCTTGTTAACACCTTGTCACGTTTGGCGCGAAACCGTTGCTCCGGCAGTGCTCTCTCTTAGAGCGATCGGTCAACCAACCCGGAGGTAACAATGAAACTGTTGGCCATAAGCGATCTGCGCGAAGCGTTTGATTACATCGACCGGCTTCCTGAGGTGGTTCAAGAAGCCCGGATTGATGCGGTACTCTTTGCTGGCGAGATTCTGCAGGCCAAGGCCCGCAAGGCCGAGTGGGAGCGCGCGGTGCGTGAGCAGCGGCTGCCGGACCGGGCCCGACCGGAGGTGGTCGAAGAGCGCAAGAACGACGCTGAGTCGTTTCTGGCCTTTTTCCGGCGGCTGAACGCGATTGGCGTCCCGGTCTATGTGATTCCGGGCCGGAACGATGCGCCGGAGCGTTTCTTTATGCAGGCCGCCTTGAACAGTGAGATCGTAACGCCGCACGTGCACGTGGTGCACCGGAGCTTTGCGCCGCTGGGTGGCCGCTATATGGTGGCGGGCTTCGGGGGCGAGGTGACCGTCGAGGCCCGGGATCATGAGTTCTTCCTCCGTTATCCGTGCTGGGAGGTGATCTTCTCGCTGGACTTTTTGCGGCACCTGGATCCGCCCAAAATCCTGCTGTTCTACACGGCGCCGGCCGATCGTTTCGAGGAACCGGCCGATCATAGCGGTCCGGCCGCCGTGGCGCACTTGATCAAGAGCTACGATCCGCACTTTGTGGTGTGCGCGGGCGTGGGTGGCCGTAAAGAGAAGAAGCAACTGGGGAATACGCTGGTGGTCTTCCCCGGCTCGCTGGCCGAAGGCGACTACGCGATCATCGACACGCGGGGGAAAGAGGTGGCCTTCGGGAATCTGCGATAAGTTGCGAAACACACGCGAAACCTGAGCCGCGCTACGAGGTCAGCGCCGTCAGGCCCAGCCGTTCGGCCTCGGCCTGCATACCGGCAATCACGTGGGCGATGTGTTCTTCAAGGGGCAGGCCCAGCTCTTCGGCACCCCGATAGATGTCCTCACGGCTGACACCCGCTGCAAAGGCTTTGTCCTTAAGTTTCTTGCGGACCGATTGGACGGTCAGGCCTTGCAGCCGTGTGGGGCGTACGTAGGCCACGGCCGTGATGAAGCCCGCCAGTTCGTCGACGGCGAATAGGGCCCTGGCCAGAAGCGTCCGGCGTGGCGTGCCCGTGTACGCGGCGTGGCCGAGGATGGCCTCGAGCATTTCTTCGGGATAGCCCAGCTCGCGCAGCACGCGCACGCCCACGTACGGATGCTCCGCAGGGTTAGGATGCCGCTCGTAGTCCAGGTCGTGCAGCAGACCCGTCATGCGCCAGAGCGTTTCATCTTCGCCAAAATAGCGGGCGTAGTAGCCCATGGCCGCCTCGACGGCATAGCCGTGGCGCCGGAGGTTTTCCGACTGGGTCCATTCGTGAAAGAGCTTCAGGGCGTCCGCGTAGGTCGGCATGGCTTATACGTCACAGATGGCGATGGCACGACGGAGCGAGTCCAGCGGATCGTCGGCGGTAGGAATGAATTCCTGGGCCACAAAGCCGTCGAATCCTGCATCGGCAATGGCCCGCATGATGGCGGGATAATACAATTCCTGCGAATCGTCAATCTCATGGCGGCCTGGCACCCCGGCCGTGTGGAAGTGGGCGATGTACTCGATGTGCTCTCGGATTGTGCGGATGATGTCGCCTTCCATGATCTGCATATGATAAATGTCATAGAGCAGCTTGAAACGCTCGGAGCCCAGCCGCTTGACGAGCCGCACCCCCCATTCCGTATGATCGCACATGTAGTCGGGGTGGTCGATCTTACTGTTGAGCAGTTCCATGCAGATCGTAACCCCATATTTTTCCGCTGTGGGGAGAATTTGCTTAAGGCCTATCACGCAATTTTCCAACCCCTCTTCGTCGTCCATGCCGTTGCGGTTGCCCGAAAAGCAAATGATGTTAGGAATACCTGCTTCGGCGGCCTCTTCGATGCGTTCCTTGAACTGTGGAATGAGCCACTCATGGTTTTCCCGACGATTGAATCCGTCCGGAATCCGTGAAGGGCCGTTTCCCATGGCACAGGTGAGGCCATACTTCTTGACGATGGGCCAATCGGGCGGGTCCAGCAACTCAATGGACTGTAGCCCCATTTTAACGCCTGCCGCGGCCAGCTCCTCGACACTCAGGTTTGGATAGCACCACTTGCAGACGGAGTGCTTGATGCGCCCTTTGAATTGCGGGCGGTTGCGGGAAGTCAACACTAAGGGGGCTCCTATACTGCCGAGCGCGGCCGCTCCGGCCAGCGTGCGCAGCGCCTGTCTACGGGTTAACGCCATGACCGTGTATGCAACCAGTTTGGTGAACAGGCCATCGTTAAAAAAACAACTTGCTGAATTTTTGCGCAAGGGATTAGGGGAATTTACGCCGGGTCGTCCTGAATAGCATCCGCAAGGTGTGGGCTTCAGCCCTGGGGAGATGGTTATGGCAGCAAGAAGGAAGCATTGCTCCGCACCATAGAATGGCGCAGCACGCAAGTATCTGGCTTAGGCTGTCGCGGTTGCTCACGTAGCCTCCGCCATTAGGCGAGCGCGTAGGCGGTGGGCAGCTTCGACCATGTGGCGCAGGGCGTGCTCGACTTCAGGCCAGCGGCGCGTTTTGAGGCCACAATCGGGATTGACCCACAGCCGTTCAGCTGGGATCACCTGCAGCGCCCGTTCCAGCAGCGCCTCGATTTCTTCCACCGACGGCACGCGTGGCGAATGAATGTCGTACACGCCGGGGCCAATAGCGTTCGGGTACCGGAAGCGCTGGAAGGCGTCCAGCAATGCCATGCGCGAGCGGGCTGCTTCGATGGAGATCACGTCGGCATCGAGCGCGGCGATGGCCTCCAGGATGTCCTCGAAGTCGGCGTAGCACATGTGCGTGTGGATCTGGGTCTCGTCGCGCACGACGCAGGAGGCAAGGCGGAAGCATTCGACGGCCCATTCGAGATAGGCGGGCCAGTCGCGGCGGCGTAGGGGAAGCCCTTCGCGCAGGGCCGGTTCGTCGATCTGGATGACGGCGATGCCGGCGGCTTCGAGGTCGGCCACCTCGTCGCGGAGCGCCAGGGCGATCTGGCGGCAGGTGTCGGCCCGGGGCTGGTCGTCCCGCACGAAGGACCACTGCAGGATCGTCACCGGCCCGGTCAGAATGCCTTTGACAGGGCGCGCGGTGCAGCGCTGCGCGAAGGTGGTCCAGCGTACGGTCATGGGGCCGCGTCGCGCCACGTCGCCGTAGAGGATGGGTGGGCGCACGCAGCGCGTGCCGTAGCTCTGCACCCAACCGTTGCGCGTGACCAGAAAGCCATGAAGCTGCTCGGCGAAATACTCTACCATGTCAGAACGTTCAGGCTCGCCGTGCACAAGCACATCCAGCCCGATGGCTTCCTGGCGGGCGATCGTCTCGGCGATAGTGGCTTCCAGAAACTGCTCGTACGCCTCCTGCGAGAGCTCACCCCGTCGGAAGGCTGCGCGTCTCCGGCGCAGCTCGTCCATTTGGGGGAACGAACCGATCGTTGTGGTGGGCAGCGGCGGCAGCTTCAGCCGCGCGTGTTGCAGCGCGTAACGCTCGGCAAAAGGACGACCTCGACGGGTCATTTCGGGCAAAAGCGCGGCCAGACACCGGCGTACTTCCGGGGTGATCCGGCGTGGGGAGGTCAGGCGTTCGTGGCGCGCCCGGCGGCCAGCCTCAAGCCGATCGTGTACGGCCGCCTCGCCCTCGTTGATCAGGCGTTTGAGCGTGACCAGTTCCTCCAGTTTCTGACGAGCAAAGGCCAGCCAGGGGCGGATTTCTGGATCGAGTTCGGGCTCGGCGTCCAGATCGATCGGTACGTGCAGGAGCGAGCAGGAGGGACCGATCCAGACTCGTTCGCGGCCGAGTACATCGACGGCCCGCTGCAACATGGAAGCGGCCGCGTCGAGGTCGGTTCGCCAGACGTTGCGGCCGCAGACCAGCCCCAGCGAGAGGATGCGGTCTTCGGGCAGGTGGGCCAGGGCCGGCTCGAGCTGCTCTGGCGCGCGCACCAGGTCGAGGTGTAGGGCCGCCACCGGTAGCGATAGCGCCAGCGGCAGGTTTTCTTCGAGCCCGCCGAAGTAGGTGGTCAGCACCAATGCCGGGTGTTCGGGCTGGCTCAGCATTGCGTACGCCTGCTGGTAGGCCTGTCGGGCGTCGGGCGGCAGATCGCACGCCAGACAGGGCTCGTCCATCTCCACGTAGCGGGCGCCGGCCTCCTTCAACCGACGCAATACTTCGGCATAGACGGGCAGCAGGCGGTCGAGCAGCATCAGCTGGTCGAAGTGCGATGCCGTTGCCCGGCCCAGCAGCAAGAACGAGACCGGCCCCAGCAGTACCGGTCGCGTTTCGATACCCAGCGCCTTTGCCTCCAGGTATTCGTCGATGGGTTTCGTGGAGGCGAGCCGGAAGGTCTGCTCCGGGTGGAACTCTGGCACCAGATAGTGGTAATTCGTGTCGAACCACTTCGTCATTTCCAGCGGCGGCACGCCGGTGCCTTCCAGCCCCCGTGCTTCCAGCTCTTTTTCCTGGACGCCCCGGGCCATGGCGAAGTAGGTAGCCAGGTCGACGGTATCGCCGCGCCAGCCAAAGCGTTCGGGCACGGCGCCCACGAGCGCGATCGTGTCGAGCACATGGTCGTAGAGCGAGAAGTCGTTCGAGGGAATCTGATCAAGCCCAGCCTCCTGTTGCCATCGCCAGTGACGGACTCGGAGCTGACGTGCCGTCTCGAGCAACTCCGCTTCCGAAGTGTGGCCGGCCCAGTAGCCCTCGACAGCCCACTTCAGTTCACGATGGAGTCCGATGCGGGGAAAACCGAGATTCGTTGCCTGAATCATGGATCGTTTGCGTTAAAGGGTGGCGGAAAACCTACTGCAAGGGCCTGTGCAGGGTCGGGGGATAAGCCCTGGAACCGACGGCCTGCACTTCGCCGACGCAACCCTCCCCCTGCCCCCTCCTTTCCAGGGAGGGGGTCAGTCATTGGCAGCTGTTCTAAAACACGCGTAGGCGTCTGTGTCCACTGCTAACTGTAGTCTTTAGGCCCTGCTCCCCCTTGTAGGGGGAGCTGCCGCGAAGCGGCTGAGGGGGTTTGCCTGAATCCACCGTCCACGTTGGTCGGTCTGAACGCTGGTGTCGAAGACAACGGAGAGTTACCCTCCCCCTGACCCCCTCCCTAAAAGGGAGGGGGAATAAATTGAATTGGCCCATGCGCTGTGCCAGCTTGGCCCAACCCAATCGTTGACACGGCGCAGCCCTCTAAGTCTGCACCTGCCATAGCCCTTAGGCCTCGCTCCCCCTTGCAGGGGGAGCGAGGCCTAAGGGCCTAAGGGGGTGTTATGGAGCTACCGTTGATCCCTGTTCATCAAGATGCACGTGCGTCCAAAACAGTCTTGGCGCTTTGATACAATGGCGCCGAACGATCATGCCTGCCTCGAAACGGCGGCACAGGCAAGCGCCTGGTAGATGTTATGGTTTTTTCTCCAAGGCCAGCAGTTTCAAGATCGTACTGACGGCGATGCAGGTGACCCAGATGGTGGGCTGGCCCAGGCACACTTCCAGGCCGATTGCTGGGTGCGCTATCGGTTTCAACCGCTGTTTTGTGATGCATGGCGACCGATACCTGCTTATTCATCCCACGAGAGCGCGGCAGCCTGCTGGTATTCGGTGACCCGCGTCTCGAAAAAGTTCTTCTCTTTGAGTAGGTCGATCGTTTCGCTCATCCAGGGGAAGGGATTTTTCGAGCCGTAGCGGGCTTTCAGACCGATGCGCTCCAGACGTCGGTCGGCAATGTACTGGACGTACTCCCGGAACATGGGCGCCGTCAGGCCCAGCACGCCGCGCGGCAGGCAGTCGTAGGCATAGGCCACCTCCAGCTCGACGGCTTCTTCAATGAGCTGCTGCACCTCGCGCTGAAACTCGGGCGTCCACAGTTCGGGATTTTCGGCCTTGATACCGTTAATCAGGTCGATTCCAAAGTTCAGGTGGATCGTCTCGTCGCGCAGGATGTACTGGAACTGCTCACCGATCCCGGTCATTTTGTTCTGACGATGGAAGGAGAGGATCATCGCGAAGCCGCTGTAGAAGAAGATCCCCTCCATGATCACATAGTAGCCGATCAGGTTTTTCAGGAAGGCCTGGGCGCCTTCGAGGGTAGCTGTGGTGAAATTGGGGCGCAGCACCTCGCGGGTTAATTCCATCTCGAATTCGTCCTTGCGGGCCACGGCAGGGATTTCGCGGTACATGTTGAAGACCTCGCCCTCGTCGAGGCCCAGACTTTCGACGATGTAGAGGAAGGCGTGCGTGTGGATGGCTTCCTCGAAGGCCTGGCGGAGCAGGTACTGGCGGCATTCCGGGTTTGTGACGTGGCGAAAGATGGCCAGCACGATGTTGTTGCCCACCAAGCTTTCGGCCGTGGCGAAAAAGCCCAGATTGCGCAGGATGACCAGCCGCTCGTCGTCGCTCAGCTTGTCGGAGCGCCACAGCTCAATGTCGCGGGCCATGGGAATTTCGCTAGGCATCCAGTGGTTTTTGCAGCCGTTGAGGTAGTGCTCCCAGGCCCAGGCGTACTTGATGGGCATGAGCTGGTTGACGTCTACCTCGTGGCAGTTGATTAGGCGCTTGTCTTCGACACGGATGCGGCGCGATCCAAAGGCAGGAAGCTCCATCATGGCTATGCTTGGTTTTGGGGTTAGTCAGCGGTGATCACTGGCAGGCTTCGCAGTGTTCGTCGTCTGGCGAGCAGGCGGGGCCATCGCGGTGAACGACGATGTCACGCGACGGTGAGCGGCTTTTCATCCAGCGCGGTTGGATGCCGCGGCGGTTGATGTCGAGCGTGGATTTTTCGATCTGGGTGGCGGCCAGCGCTCGCAGATAGTAGGTGGTCTTCAAGCCGAGTTGCCAGGCGCGTTGGTACATCTCGCTAAGTTTGCGGCCGCTGGGCTCGGCTACATAGAGGTTAAGCGACTGGCTCTGGTCGATCCACTTCTGGCGTCGGGCCGCGCACTGGATAAGCCAGTTTGGGTCGATCTCGAAGGCTGTCCGGTAGCGCTCTTTCAGTTCAGGCGGGATGCGGTCGATTTCCAGCACCGAGCCGTCGTAGTACTTCAGGTCGTCCAGCATTTCCGTGTCCCAGAGGCCGAGCGCTTTGAGATCGCGCACGAGGTAAGGGTTGAGCTGGGTGAACTCGCCGGACAGGTTGCTTTTCACGTACAGGTTCTTGTAGGTGGGTTCGATCGAGGGGCTCACGCCGCAGATGTTGGCGATGGTGGCCGTGGGGGCGATGGCCAGCACGTTGGAGTTGCGCATGCCCTGGCGACGGATCTTTTCGCGCAGCGCGTCCCAGTCGAGGCGGGCCGTCCGTGGGACGGGCACTGGCTCGCCACGTTCTGCTTCGAGCAGGTCGAGCGTGTCGAGCGGTAGCAGACCGCGATCCCACTTGGAACCCTTGAACGTGGGGTAAGCGCCGCGTTCGGTTGCCAGGTCCGACGAAGCCTCGTAGGCGCAGTAGGCGATAAATTCCATGAGTTCGTCGGCCAGCTCCACAGCTGCCTCGCTGGCATAAGAAAGGCCTCGGCGGTAGAGCAGGTCCTGAAAGCCCATTAGCCCCAGACCAATTGGCCGGTGGCGCAGGTTTGACGTACGGGCTTCCGGAATCGGATAGAAGTTGAGATCGATCACGTTGTCGAGCATGCGCACGGCTGTGCGGATCGTGTCGCGCAGCCGGTCCCGATCCAGTTCGCCCCGCTCGTCTGTGTGCGCCACCAGGTTGATAGAGCCCAGGTTGCAGACGGCCACCTCATCGGGCGCGGTGTTCAGCGTGATTTCGGTGCAGAGATTTGATGAATGCACCACGCCGACGTGATCCTGGGGCGAGCGGATGTTGCAGGGATCCTTGAAGGTGAGCCACGGATGGCCAGTCTCAAAGAGCATCGAAAGCATTTTGCGCCAGAGGGCGAGGGCCTCGACGCGGCGCCAGTTGCGGATGCGGCCGGCCTCAGCCTCGCGTTCGTAGTATTCGTAGCGTTCACGGAAGGCGCGGCCGTACAGGTCATGCAGGTCAGGCACTTCGTCGGGCGAAAAGAGCGTCCAGTGCTGATGTGTCTGCACGCGCTGCATGAACAGGTCCGGAATCCAGCAGGCGGTGTTCATGTCGTGCGTGCGGCGGCGTTCGTCGCCCGTGTTGCGGCGAAGCTCCAGAAATTCCTCGATGTCCAGGTGCCACACCTCCAGGTAGGCACATACGGCGCCTTTGCGTTTGCCGCCCTGGTTGACGGCCACGGCGGTGTCGTTGACGATCTTCAGGAAGGGGATGACGCCCTGGCTCCGGCCGTTGGTGCCTCGGATGTGAGCGCCCAGGGCGCGGACGGGCGTCCAGTCGTTACCCAGCCCGCCAGCCCACTTCGAAAGCAGTGCGTTGTCGCGGATGGCTTTGAAGATGGCGCCCAGATCGTCTTGTACCGTGGTCAGGTAACAGGAAGAAAGCTGGGGATGGGGCGTGCCTGCGTTGAAGAGTGTGGGCGTGGAGTTCATGAACCGGAAGCTCGAGAGCAACTCATAGAACTGGATGGAACGGGCCGTGGGATTGTCTTCAGCGAGCGCCAGTCCCATGGCCACGCGCATCCAGAGATACTGGGGTAATTCGAAGCGGCGGCCTTCGGGCTCGTGCAGCAGGTAGCGGTCGTAGAGCGTCTGCAACCCGAGGAAGGTGAACTGGCGATCGCGTTCGGGGCGCAGCGCCGCGGCCAGGCGGTCGAGGTCGAACGTGTGAAGCAAGCGCGCATCGAGCCGACCCAGGCGGACGCCATGCTCCAGATACGTCCGGAAGCCGGTGCGGCAGGCTTCTGCTTGGTCAGCAGGCGGGACCGGTCGGCCGAAGACCTCACGGTAGAGTGCGTCCAGCAGCAATCGGGCGGCTACGTACGTATAGTTGGGCTCGCGTTCGATGTGCGTGCGGGCCGCCAGAATCAGCGCTTTGTCCAGTTCGTCTTCCGGAATGCCCGGATAGACCGTGCGGAGCAGCTCCTCCCGGACCAGCTCGGGATCGACGTCTGCCAGTTCGTCGCAGGCTGCTTCGATGCGGATGCGAAGCGCCTCGTGTGGGAAGGGCACTTCGGTGCCGTCGGCGCGGCGGTAGGTGAGCTGCTGGCGGCGGCGCGCTTCGGCGCGGGCTTCGCGGTAGAGGATATAGCGACGAGCGACGGCGTAGCGCCCGGCCCGCATCAGCGTGCGTTCCATCTCATCCTGAATTTCTTCGACAGACACTTCGGCGTGATCTCGGCACCAGCGCACCACGGCGCCGGTGAGGGCTTCGATCTCTTCAGCCAGCTCGGCCGAAAGAGGCGTGTCGGCAGGTAGTTTGAGTGTGGCGCGGAAGGCTTTTTCGAGGGCACGCCGGATGCGTCCGGCGTCGAACGACACGCGTCGGCCGTCCCGCTTGACAACGGTGGGCAGCGTGTCGGTGGCGAAGGCATGCAGGGTGGCCATGGTGGTACCTCGGGTTGGTGAAACGTTGATCGAGGTCCCCCGCGGCCAGAAGGTGGAGAAGGGCAGCAGCAGCCGATGCGAACGGCGAGGGCGGGTCGCCAGGGCAGCAGAGCCAGAACGCAACAGCCACGTGCAGCCGATCACCACCCTGTGACGCGCAGGGTGTGCCGGGTCGCCTGGTAGGCGCCGGCCGTGATCGCACTTCCAGGCGGGCATTCGGGCTTTTACCGTTGCGCGACAGCGCCGGAATTCCACCGGCTTCCCCCGTGACGCCGGCACCGCCTCGGGCGGCACCGGCCGCCGTGCCACGACAGCACAGCCCCGGAAGTGGCAGGGCCTTATGGGGGAAAGTATAGCATGCGTCTGACGTGACGGCAAGGGGTGTGGAAAAAATCTGGATTCAATTTCCGTTATGCACCAAAAATTATGGTTATAACAGGAAATTGTGGAAAAGTGTTGATAGCTATGGTTCCGTTATGGCGCAAATCAGAAGCAAGAGGAAGATGATGATAACCGTTATTGTTAAGATCGGATCACGGCCTATGTGCGAGAGCGCCCATTGTTGCAAGCAGGCCGCTGTCAGCTATGTAGGCGTTTTGCCGACATCCACGTAGGGGATTGCCCGTCACCAGGTTGCAGGCAGTGCCTACGCGACGGATCAAGCTTTGCTCTCGGCGCGCAAGCCCATCTATTCGTTGTTTGAACGTGCAACGTAAAGCCATCAGGGAGGCAACCATGAAAAAAAGAATCTGGATACTGTTGTTAGGGCTGTTGCTGCCGCTCAGTGCATGGGCGCAGTCGGTGGTGCTAACTTTCGACCAGAAAGGTGGCACCTTCCGCGTGACGGGCACCTCGACGCTGCACGACTGGGAATGTGCCGTAACGGCATGGCAGGGTAGGGTAGAACTGGGGCAGGCTGGCAAACTGGCTTCGCTGCAGGCGACGGAAGTGGTCGTGCCTGTGGCGTCCATCTCGTGCAAGAATGGCACCATGGACCGCAAGATGCGCGAGGCGCTCAAGGCTGAAGACTATCCGGAGATTCGCTTTGTGCTGACGCGGGTCGATTCGGTAGCCGCCGAAGCGAAGGGCTATCGGCTGCAGGTGCAGGGGGAGCTGACGATTGCGGGTGTGGAGCAGCCGGTGCAAATGCGGCTGCTGGCCCGCCCAGAAGATGGCGGCTGGCGCTTTCAAGGTGCCCAGCCGCTTTCGATGAAGGCCTTCGGCATCAAGCCGCCGACAGCCATGCTGGGCACGTTGCGGACGGGCGACGAGGTGGTCGTGCACTTCGATGTGGTGGCGCGCCCGGCTTCCGGCAATCTGTAAATCCTATAAAGGAAGCGCCATGCGTACGATTGGTCTGCTGAGCGCGGTGTTGCTCCTGCTGGGCTTTCGGGGAACGCCCTGCTACGTGCCTGATCCGGTGGAAAGCCGGGTCTGGATCGAGGGGCGCTCGACGATGGGCCGTTTCACCTGCATGGCCACTCGGGTAGAAGGCGTCGGCGAGGTCGAAGCAGGGCAGGCGGTGCAGGCGCGGCTCGTCGTGCCGGTTCGGGCTTTTGATTGTGGCAAGCAGGCCATGAACCAGGACTTGCAGGAGGCGCTCCAGGCTGATCGCTTTCCGGAGATCCGCTTCAAGCTAAACGAGGCGGCCGTGCTGGAGGCGCCCTTGACCGACGCGGCGCGGTTGGCAGTGACCGGCGCGCTGACGATTGCCGGGACGATGCGCACCGTGCACTTTGAGGCCGTAGGGCAGCTCCTGGCGTCTGGGCGCGTCCGGCTTGCTGGCTCACTCCCGCTCAAACTGACCGAATTCAACGTGAAGCCGCCCACTGCGCTGCTGGGATTGATCCAGGTGCATGATCAGATCACGGTACACTTCGACCTGGTCGTGCAACCCGTGGCGTGGCGTCCATGCGCGGTGGCCGCGGCCGATTCTCTGAACCAACCCTAAACAACCAACCAGGAGGAAACAGCCATGCGTACACGGTTAACCCGAAGCATTCTGGCGCTGATCGCGCTGCTGTTGTGGACCGTGCCAGCTACAGGCCAGGATCAAGACCAATCGAAAAACGAAGGGCCAACGGTGCACGGCTTCATTCGGCCCGACTGGGTCATCCAGAAAGTGGACGATCCGTTCCGGGATAACCTGCGGATTTACCACTTTCTGAGCCGGACCCGGGTCTACCTGAAAGGAACCTATGAGGGCGTGCGCTATCGGGTCGAGCTGGGGCTCTCAGGTCCGGAGGCAGAGATTCCAGTCTCGCGCACAGGCTTCTGGGGCATGCCGCAGATCCTACAGGACTTCTACGCGGACGTGCCCTTCCCGGGCGTCGAGAACGTCTACGTGCGACTGGGCCAGTTTAAGGTACCAGCTGGAGCCGAAGGGCTGACCTACTCGGCCGAACTGCCCTTCGTAGAGCGCTCGATCGTGCAGAAGTTCGTAGGGTTGCTGCGTGACTACGGTGCGGCGCTGCACGCCTATCCCGGCGAGAACGTCTCGCTGGCGCTGGCTGCGCAGACCGGTCTGGGCCGAAGCATCCCGAACCGGTATCTGCCCGAGGTATTCGGCTTTCCATTCGTGACGGCGCGTGTGCAGTTTGGTCCAAACCAGGGGCACGATCTTTTCCGGCTCAAGCCGATGCCCTCCGGCGATGAGCTGGAGGTGCGGCTGGGTGCCAACATCACCTATTACAAAGATGTGCTTGCCGGACACTCGACGGCGCTGCTCGTCTGGAACAAGGAGAAGCCTATCCTGCTGCAAAGCGGATGGAACCCGTATATTGGCCGGCGTGAGGCCGGTCGCCTGAAGGCTGGGGAGCTGCTCATCGGGGGTGGCGATATTGCCCTGGGCTATCCAACCACGCAAGGAGCCCTCTGGCTGGAAGGTCAGGTCACCTATGGCCAGTATAAGAACGACTTTGGCGATGTGGCCGTAACGGCTGTCCGCGCACAGGCTACCTACAGCCTGGAGTCCGTCGCCTTTGGTCTGCGCTATGCGCTGTTGCAGCTCGACAAACTGGGTGGCAATGCCGTGGGCGATGATCCGATCCACGAGGTGACGCCTATGCTGAGCTACCGGCTGCAGAAGAATGTCAAGATCATCCTGGACGGTAGCATACTGCTGGATGTGCCGGTAGCCGTGGAAGATGGCGTGGGCGTCTATGTGCTGACGGATCACCCTGAGCAAATCGGGATGGAGACGATCGAGCGGCAGAACGTGATCAACCTGCGGGCAGCTGTTCAGATCAACTTCTGACCGGCCTAGCCACGGAGGGTAGCGTGCAGGGCCCCGGCCACCAAGGCCGGGGCCCTGTTGTTTTCCAGCCACAAAAAGCCCCGGCGATTACGGGGGAAATCGCCGGGGAAGGAGCAAGTCCCGGGGGGTGAGGCGCGCCTTCAACAATACGGAGCTGTCAGGTATTCGTCAAGATGAAAAGCGAATTGGCGCCATCGAAACGCGCCGTTTCCGCCAATTATTGCAGCAGTAGAAGCGCAATGCTCCAGGAAGATCTGGATTACAGCCGCGTCTGAACGGTCAGATGATGGAGCGTGCCCAGCGAGGACCAAGAGCTGAAGGCATAGTCAAAGTGTAGACCTGCGATGCGTAATCCGAAGCCTGCGTTGAAGCCGGCCAGATCCAGACGGGGGCGGATTTTGAGCATTTCATGGCGGCGGTAGCTGTAGCCAGAGCGGAGTTGAAACGAACGGCTGGCGCCCAGTTCGGCCCCGAAATTCAGGTGATAGAACAGACGACCGAGCCAGGTTTGATTTTCTGGGTTTTGCCAGAAGTGGGGTAGGTCGTAGATGGTTAGGGTCAGTTGCAAGGGGAGGTAGCGCAGGCGCTTGCGCAGACCCAGGCGCATGTCGAAAGGCAGGCGGTCGGGCATGGTTCCCAACGTCTGAAGCGTCACACCCAGGTAGTGCAGGCTGGCGCCGATTGTCAGCAGGTGTTCGGGCAATTCGTAGCGGAAGCCGGCATCCAGTGCCAGGGCTGTCGCCCGGCGGTTGGCCAGGGTCGTGTAGATCAGATGCAGACTGGCTCCGTAGTGCAGCGACGGACCAGCGGCCCGTCCCAGCCCCACTGTCAGTGCCAGATCGATGGGGCGAAAGGTGCCGTTGCGGTTGCCTTCCAGGTCGGCCTCGTCGATGGCGCCCCAGTCCAAAAAGCGCAGGGCCAGGCCCAGTGTCCCGAGACCATCCCGGTGCCAGCCATAGACAATTGTACCGGCCCGGATGTCGCCCACATGATTCAGGTAGCTCACCTGCAACTGGCGATGCTGCGCGGGTTGCAGCAGGGCCGGATTCAGCAGAAACAGCGCCACATCCTCGTCGGCAACGGTTGCCGGCGTATCGCCCAGCGCGGTCATGCGGGCCGAGGGCGACAGGCGCAGAAAAGCAAAGCCGCCTAGTGGGGCATCCTGGGCCCGTACCGGTAAAGTCAGGCACAACCAGAGCACCGCCAGGAATCGCCAGATCTTCATCGGCGCTACTTACACTTGCTTACAGATCGGAACCTCACGCTTGTAGCAATCGGGACGCTTTCCTGCCGGGCTAGTGAGATCAGTAATCCTCTTTCAATATAGCATCGCCGGGGCACAAAAGCGAGTTCCGGCGGATGTATCCAGAAGTATCATTCGAAATGCGCCAGAGATGCCATGGCCGATGCGGAGAAGCTGCTACGGTTGGGGCTACCGGGGGGTTAATCTACGAACGTTGTTGTACCAGCTATTTGCATGTCATGCGTCGGTGGCAGGTAGTCAGCTTGCTGCTTGGGTTGCATCTTGGGCTTGTTACCGGGATGGTAGCGTTTCTTAGCCGTCTGCTGGGTACCGGCCTGCCACCTGTAGAAAGCCTGCTGGTGGCCATCTGGACCCTTCCCCTGGCCGTGTTTGTGGCGTGGTTCATCGGACGCGATCTGCTGCAGCTCATACGGCGGCGACCGCTGCTGCGTCCCGCTCTGGCTCAGCTGCTACTCCTGGCCTTGCTGCTGCTGGTGTGGGCTGTTGTGCCCGTCTGAGTGGTTTGTGAAAAGTGAATCGCTTCTTTTACTTCACTTTTCGAGCATGCTGCTATTGAATTCCAGCGCTGGATCTTGTATTCTTAGGGGCGAAAAACTTGGAATGCGATCTGGTTCAGTATGTTATTGCTGGGTTTTGACGTCGGCAGCTCGTTCATCAAAGGGGCGCTGGTTGAAGCGGAGTCGGGGCGTGTGCTGGCGGCTGTAACGGTTCCTGAACAAGAATTAAGTATTGAATCGATTCATTCAGGTTGGGCTGAGCAGGATCCGGAACAGTGGTGGCAGTGTGTGCAGCAGGCCGTATCCGCCTTGCGTCAACGCCATCCGTTCGATCCCGAAGCGGTTGCAGGTATTGGTCTTTCCTACCAGATGCATGGGCTGGTGCTGATCGACCGGCAGGGACGCGTGCTACGTCCGGCCATCATCTGGTGCGATAGCCGGGCCGTACCTGTTGGCGAACGCGCTTTTCAGGAGCTGGGACCGGAACACTGCCTGCGCCACCTGCTCAACAGTCCCGGCAATTTCACGGCCGCCAAGCTGCGCTGGGTGCGCGAAAACGAGCCAGATGTCTATCGCCGGGCCTATAAGTGGCTGCTGCCGGGCGATTACGTGGCCTTTCGCATGACCGGCGAGCCAGCTACCACCGTGTCGGGCCTTTCGGAGGGGATTTTCTGGGACTTCCTGGAAGAAAAGCCCGCCGACTGGCTGCTGGACCATCTGGAGATCGATCGGGCGCTCATGCCGCGTCTGGTGTCCACCTTCGGCCGACAGGGTGAGCTGAGGCGAGAAGCGGCTGCGGCGCTGGGGCTCCGGCCCGGCACGCCGGTCACCTACCGGGCCGGCGACCAGCCGAACAATGCCTTCTCGCTAGGCGTGCTGCATCCGGGCGAAGCGGCCACAACGGCTGGCACCTCGGGCGTTATCTACGCCGTGGACGACACACCGCGCTACGATCCCCAGACGCGCGTCAACACGTTCGTGCACGTCAACCATACGCCTGAGCAGCGCCGCTATGGCATCCTGCTTTGCCTGAACGGTACAGGCATCCTCTACCGCTGGCTCCGGCAAGATCTGCTGGGGGGCACGTTGAGCTACGAAGTAATGAACGAACAGGCCGCCTCGGTGCCGGTCGGCGCCGACGGCGTGTGCGTGCTGCCCTTTGGTAATGGGGCCGAGCGTATGCTCCGCAACCGGAACCTGGGTGCTTCGGTGCACGGCCTTGACTTTAACCGCCACGGCCGCGCGCATCTGCTCCGAGCGGCTAAAGAGGGAATTGTTTTCGCGCTGGCCTATGGCCTCGAAGTGATCCGCAGCATGGGACTGGCCGTCGAAAAAGTCCGGGCCGGCCGCGCCAACCTGTTTCTTAGTCCGCTTTTCGGCCGGATCTACGCGACCGTCAACCGAACGGTCGTCGAACTGTACGATACAGACGGAGCGGCCGGTGCCGCCCGGGGCGCGGGTGTTGGAGCTGGCCTCTACGCCTCGCCCGAAGCAGCTTTTCAGGGCGTGCCCCTGGTGACCACGATCGAGCCCGATCCAGCCTGGCAGGAACCCTACGCAGAAGCCTACCATCACTGGTCTGAAATCCTCTCTCGTCAACTTCAAACAGCTGACTAAAAAATGGCAAACGCACAGACCTTCCACAGCATCTGTCGCTGGACGTTCAATGCGGGCAAGGGTGGCTTTGTCCCGGCCAACATACGCCCGGCGTGGGCGGCCGATCGCTTCGATACGGTCGCGTTCATCTATCTGGTTAAAGAGAAAATTGCCCCACGCCTGCCTCAAAGCATCACGCTGGGCGTCGAACTGCACTACGACAATGAAATCAACGAGCAAAATGCCGAGGCTGTCGCAAAGGCGCTGACTGAGACTGGGCTGCACCTGGCGATGATCACGCCAGGCGCTCATATTCATTTCGGCTATGGGGGCATCTGCTCGCTCGATCCGAAAGAACGGGCAGCTGCCGAAGAGCTGGGGCGGCGTACGGTAGAGCTGGCCTACGGTCCGCTGCGCGAGGTCTGGCACCCAGATCCCGATAAAGCTCCCACGCTGGTTATCTGGAATGGCTCGTTCGGCTACGACCTGGCTACGGTAGGAGTGCGCCAAATGTACCGCAACCTGAAGGAAAGCCTGGCGCGCCTCTGCCAGCTTGAGCAAGAGAAAGGCGGGCGCATGTATATCGGCATCGAACCCAAGCCGAACGAAGGGCATCCAGCCATGCTGTTGCCAACCGTGGCCAGCGCACTGCTCATCTGGCGTCAGCTTGCCGACGAATACGGCATCGATCGGTCGAAGAAGGGGGTCAACATGGAAATCGGCCACTCGGAGATGATCGGCCTCGATGCCGTCTACGATGTGGTGGAGCAGCTCGAAGAACGGGCCATGGTCCACTTCCACCTGAACAGCCAGGGCTACAACGACGGCATCATCCTGGGCGGGCCGGGGCGCTACGACATCGACCACGGCACGCGCGTCAACGGCATGAACATCGCGCTGGCCGGTCTACTGGAGCAGGACGGGTACAACCGCTGGCTCGGGCACGACATGCAGCCCCGGCCCTACGACAACGAAGAACAGGCCATCGACCGCGTGGTGCGCAGCATCCTGAGCTGGGAGGCCTGCCGCCGCGCCGCGCAGCAGCTCGACGTGGCGGAGCTGCTGGCGCTGCTGGCCCGACGCGAGACGGCACGTGCCGAAGACCTGATGCGGGCGGCGCTGGTCGAAGCGCAGCGTCAGTTCGATGCGCTTTACGAGCCGACCGTTAGCGCCTGAGCACGCGCCTGTTGGAAGAGCGAAGTCCCGTTCAGGCCCCTTCTTCGGAAGGGGCCTTTTTTTCGAGGGATTCCAGGAGCCGGGCGGCCTCGCGGTGGTCGTGGAGCGTCTGAACGGGTTCGGGAGGCGTCGGGGCGTAGCAGGCGGACTCGCAGGCGGCCAGCAATCGGGCCATGCGGGCCACTTCCGCTTCGGGCAGGCCGCGTTGGCGCAGGCGCTCGCACAGGCGGGTGCGTGTCAGGCCGCGCACGTCTTCGCCCAGGTAGCGTCCGGCCGCACGCCGCAGCGCTTCGTCCAGCCGCCGGTAGAACAGGCGGGGTTCCAGCGTGGACGGCGGAAGCGCGTCGGGTTGCACGGGCGACGGTCGCGGGCGACGGGCCGCGCGCCGTCGCTGCGCCAGCAACAGCAGCAGCGTGATCACCAGCAGTCCTCCGCCGGCGTAGGGCAGCCACCGGATCCAGGAAAACGAGCGGGAGCGGGCGGCCGACGAAGAAGCGGCCGCTACCGGTGCAGCGGGCGTAGCCACCGCCGGATCCACGATGAGTTCCGGCAGCGGGGCCGTCAGTGTGCGATAGGCGCCGCCTTCCGGATCGAAGTAGGCAAAACGCACAGGGGGCATCGTGAAACGCCCGGCCCGGCCGGGCACGAGCACGTAGGAAAGCGTGCGCGTGCCGTTCAACCGCGCGCCGCGGCGGTCGAGCGTCAGTTCATCGTCGGCGGAATAGACGGCAAAGCTGGTGTCCACGTCCGGTCGGGGCGGCGTCAGCGTGGGCAGGTTGCCCGAGCCGGACAGACGGATCGTGACGGTTACCGGCTCGCCGACGCCGACTTCGGTCGGTGAGGCCTCGGCCTCCAGCCGAAACCGTCCCACGGCATCAACAAAGCCTGGCGGTGCGCCGTCGGGTAGGGGACGCACCGCCACGGTGCGTGCCGGGGCCGTCACGC
>FWWL01000765.1_pt1 | contig 85639 bp, 87 predicted proteins | sample 2228331 | NCBI WGS metagenome assembly FWWL01 (sample SAMEA103939775, study PRJEB20133) | metagenome | reverse complement strand
ACCTCTCCTTTCACTGAAATCCCTTCTACCATCCAGTTTATTCAAATTGTTTAAATAAATCAAAGAAGAGCTGCTTTAAATGATACAACTCCTCCTCAACTATCGTTTCCCGATAGTTCAATGATTGTATTATTTATCCTCAGCAGCAAAATACTTATTTCCGTCAATGTCGCTAAAATACAACCACCAACCGCAGCCGTCTGCATCTTCAAATGTAGCTGTGGAACCGCTATTAATAAGTTTCGTTTGTAGTTCTTTAATATTTTCGCAATAGAATCCGATTATGTAGTTATCTTTTTCTGCTGTCTCAATACTGAGTCGGGTTTTACTGTATGTTTGAATCAAATGTACAGCTGCTCCCTTATCTGGGAGATGCAAAAAAGCAATTTTTGATTCGGAATCAATCTGTTTTTCAAGTTCGAATCCTAGAATATCAACGTACCATTTTGCGGCTTTTTCTAAGTTTGAAACAGGCACTTGATGATGAATAACAGTTTTAAGCCCCATTAATATCTTCCTCCCTGTTTTTAACTAAACACCAATATAATCAAATTTAATATATGGTATATTCTCCAAATAACCAACTTTTTCCTTTACCCGTTAGCGTAATGGTGCTACTAGAACCGGCCGAGTTCATTCACTGATCAAAAACGAAGGAAAATACTTTCTCCGTTGAGGAACGGCGTACACCGGGTATCGCAAAACTGCGGCATCCTTTCTCGAATCCATGGATGGATAGCTTCGTTCTCCATCACGAAAGCGTAGTATCCTAATACCGCGGAAAGCATGAAACCTTCAATTACTGAATATATCTCCTCAGGCGGTGACTCCTGGCCATAATACCCTTTGACGACTTGTTCCCGGGTTTCACTTGGGGCATTTAAAGCAGCCATTGCTACGTCAAAAAGGAGATAACCAAAACCGAAAAGGCAGTAATCGATAAAAACGTACCTTCCTAGCGGAGTAACAAGTATGTTACTCAAGTTTAAATCCGCGTGGATAATCCCTTGCTTTACCATCTCAGGTCGTCCGACCTTCAGCCGATCAACGATAAATGTGAGTGTTTTCTCGACTGTAACGAAATTATCTTTTGAGAATAATTCCAAGTCGACCCCGCGTCGAATTTGTGCAAGCATCTTTTCCGTCCTGCGAATACCGTATTCGGGCCGATCCGAAGGCATGACATTGTCATAGCTATCGAAGAACGCATGCAGATCAGCTGCCTGTGCTCCCAACTTGTATGCGTCATCAGGGCTCGATAAATCCTCTTTTGTCATATTGCGGCCTTCGATCCAGTGAAGGAGTGAGCAATATACAGTACGCCCATCGAATTCGAGCTCGGTCACGCGATGTCCATACCTAGATGATGCTGGAACCTGTACCAGGAGGTCCGTCCCTTGAGCAATCCCCTCCAACAACTGCAGCTCGGTTTCAACCCCTTGCTTCGTATGCTGGATACCTGCAAGATTTACAGTCACCGGATCATGCACGCGAAGAAGATAGATACTGCCGTTTGACTTATCGGTCACTTTATACGTCCGATTTTCATTGTGCCTGAGCAGTGCAGCTTCAGGATTGACGATGCCATACTGGATCAGAAGCTCTAGGATCTTATCGTCCATGATGACTCCCCCGATTCTAATATTAATTATGTAGTAGTCATTTTTAAATTCTCGTGATATAAGCAGCAAAGCATAGTCGCAATACCTGCTATTGACTCATTGTTGAAGATTTCGCCATGTTTCGGAAGCCGAAGCTTTCATAAACCTTTTTGGTAGCGATGTTATCGGGGTTATAAGGCATCCAGCAGTAATGTGCTGGCCCTGCCGGAAAAAGATTTTTTTTCATGGCTTCCCGACCATAACCCCGGTTCTGGTATTGCTTGTCAATCATCATTCGCATGATGCAATGGTTGTCATCTGCGATTGACGGTTCTTCGTATCCGGTGATTCCATAAGCCAACTAACAAAACCGACCGGCTGCTCGTCCAAGTAAAATGCAAAAGGAAATGGAGCCACACTTGACAGATTAGATGCAACGAAGGGCCATTGTTCTTCTGATACTTCCAAGTTAAATATGGCACGTCAGGTTTTCCAACGTGATTTATCTGAGTGTAATAATGCAGGTCATCTCCCTTTATCCCTTATCGTTTTGCGCCGCGGTCGCATAAATAACATATAATTTATATATGAAAAGTAATAGACTTATGTTGAATTTTTTTATAAACTATTATGCATCTATAGCTTTTTTAGGGGTATCCTTTTGGACATTTGGTTAACCGGCACAACTATGTGCCGGTTAATTTATCGTTAACGTAAATTACCCGTCCCTCGGTGAACAAGGGCAGCCGATCGATCCTGGCCGGCTGCCTTTGTGTATTTATTCCACTATTGTTCACCATAGCTTAACGGTACTACCTAGCATACACCATGCTCAGAAAATGAAAATTTCTCTGAGAGCTCCCAGCGTACTTTCATGAGGGTATCATCATTCATAATGAATTTATAACGATTTCTATAATTCCCATAGTTGACTATCTATCAGAAACCGCCGCAGAATCCAAGCTGGATCCTTAATAACCGGATTCGTGGTCGCCTGCATCTCCGCGATGGTGGAGTCGGAGTTAGCTGTTAAGACAATCACGCTTTTCAGCGTAGGGACGACATATACGTACTGACCGCCGTAACCGGAAGCAAAGGCATATTTCAATCCATCAACGGATCCAACCCACCATAGATAGCCGTAATCGGCGTAGTCTGTCCACCCACTGGATTGCTTTGCAAATGAGGCGTCGACCCATCCGGCTGGAAAGAGGCGCTGACCGTTCCAGATACCATCCGCCAGGTACAGCTGACCAAATCGCGCGAGGACACGAGGTGTGAGGAACATATTATTACCGCCCCATTTTACCCCGTTTGGAGCCTGCTCCCACTTGACGTGGTCCGGGATGCCTAGAGGCTGGAACAGCTGGCGACTGGCGTAGTAGTCCAGAGACACCTGTGTCGCCTTCGTCAGGATGGCTGACAGCAGATGTGTAGAACAGGTACAATAGAGGAACCGTTCACCCGGAGAATGTACAAGTGGCTTGTCGAGGATCGCCCCAGTCCAATTGCTGCTATTCCAGACCTCCAGCATCTCCAGGCTATTCTCCTCAACCTTGATGCCGTGCGTCATTGTAAGCAGATGCCGAATTCGGACGCCTTCAACATTTACTAACCACTTATCCGGCAGGTTCGGTGCCAGGTCAGATATGAGTTGGTCGACCGATTCAATTAGACCATCCCGAATGGCGATGCCTACGAGAGCGTTCATTACACTCTTCGTGATGGACTTGATGCTGTAGGCAATCATTGGCTGGACCGGCGGCTTGTATCGTTCGAAGATGAGCTGCGCATCCTTAACGATTATGAGACTGTAGAGACTGGGGAATGTCTCAAGGAGCGATTCATATGTTTGGTTCAGCCGTTGTTCGTCCAGCTGGGCGGCTATTGGTTTCGTCACCGTGAACGGGATTAAGGATGCATACTTTTCAGGTTTACTTTGAAATAATCCTCTAAACATTGTCTCGTTCCCTCCAAAGTACCCTATCACTGCAGTAATAATCAGTGATGTACTTGATATATTCCGTGGAAAGAACAATATATCCTTTTTCTGGTAGCAACAATATTGTTTTGCTACCGTGCTACTCTGCCCAGCCCCATACTTCAACGAAAAAAGGGAGCAGCTGCCGGTAAAGCGAACTGCCCTTGGTTATTAAACTATAGTCCCCGTTAGCGGAATCTTTCAGATTTACAGCACTATTGCACGCTCACCTAAATACTCAGAAAATCGAATTAAATAGCCATCAGGGTTTTGTACTAAAAATTGCTTTACTCCAACCTCTACATCTGTTTTACGATACCATTTTACTTCTGGTTCCATAAAAATCGGATAGTTTTGCGTACATAAATTATCATAAATTAGTGCAATCGAATCTACAGTAATTTGAAAATTAATGCCTCGTCCAAATGGATAAGTAAGCTCATCTGTTATCCAATTCCTACCGATTTCATCTAACATCAATTGCGCATTTCTTTTCTCTATATAAGCAAACCCTTCTTCTAATCGTTCATAACGTATTTGAAATAAACATGTATGACTTTTTTCAATATTTTTTACAAGTAACTCTGGTACTAAATCAATCATTTCTTCACATCCCTTTCGATTCTACTGCCCTTTAGCTTAACAGGCTGCCGATCCATGCCGGCAGCCTCGTTCTTGTTGAGCTATAGTGCCGGTTAGAGAGTAATGGGGTTTATTAGGCGCTATTAGAGCCTCGCGAACGTGATGTAATCGACTTGGACTGGCTCTGCCGATTCGATCCGAAGTTCCCGGTTGATCTGTCCCCGGTGATATTGCCCATGTAAGAGGACCTGCAACAGGATGTCCCGGACGGACGTTCGGAACGGAACCCCGCTCTGGTTCGCATAGTCGATCATCTCGTCCAACTCGGATTCCTCAAGCCCTTCGATATAGACGCGATATTGCTCGGCGTTTTCTTCGAACATCGTCCGGATCGCCGTCAGGTCTTCCGCTTCCTTCCACAACGAATATTGCGCGCTGCCCTTGCCCTGCAATCGGGACAGCCAGACTCGTTCCGCGAACGCGACGTGCCGAACCAGCTTCAGAAGGTCCTTGTTATTCGTCTCACTCTCCTCGAGCGCGTCCAAGATGCGTCCGTCCGCCCAGTATAGGTGGTCCATCATGCACTTGATCGTATAAAAATTGTGAGTAATAGCTACAAATTGAGACTAAAACCGCGTCAAATCGGTCGATTTAATGGCTAAGGATGAGACTTTGTGCGAGTTCATTTGAGACTTTCCGTAAAAATTATAGCTACGTCTGAGACTTTCTGCAATACCCGATCATGCACGACGACGATCTGGAATGCACGCTAACCGGCCGGGTTCGTCCGGGGAACCTGGCTCTCGGGTCGCCCGCGACCGTCAATGCTGCAGTAACTGCTTAAATCCTCTTGAGTCAGATCAACATTAAAAGGAGCAGCTGCTTTTAAGCAAACCGCTCCCTCCATTCAACTATAGTTCCTCGTTAGTTTATATTCTCGAGCTAAGAGTCTTATATACACTGAACTATAAGATTAATCCAGTGAGCAGAAGGAACTGCCAAAATTGTTACTAATAAACTTCATATCATTAAAAGCCCAAATACTTTGTTCTCAATGTAGCTATTTCTTTTTCTCCTTTTAGTACTTTATCTGTGAGGAGTCCCCGGTGGTTTGTAAGTCGATATGGTATTATAAGCCTAGAAAAACATTAATTGATGAGCTCAGGAGGATCAAGTTTTGGCCAAGCAAATATCTATACACGCAATCGCAAGAGCAATAGAAGATGAACTCTTCAGCGTTTCAGAGACCGGAAAAGCTCCCATTTCTTATAAAACAATAGAAAGACGCTTTATGCAATTTGTTAAGTCATTTGGCATTGACATCAACAGATTAAAAGATAAAAATGGTGAGATTTATTTAGGGGAAACCGAAGCCATATTTGTTCAAGGGATATTGGCGCAATCTATTGATAAAAAAGGCTTTCTTTATAAGCTTCTAACCGAAGATGTAAACGAACTCGATCTTTTCGAGATTTCAGAATTCATGAAAAATATGTACAAATATATGACAGACAAGATGAGCAATGACGATCGAGACTCCTACATTGGGGATTTAGATCGCAACTTTTATTATACCGCTCAATTAGAAGGCCTGAGAATATCACAACTTATTGATACACTTAATGTAAACCTCACAACGATGCCTTACACACATCATGTATCGACTCTAATAAATATCAGAAAAAAATTAGAAAGAGAGTCTGCTAATTCCATCGTTGAAATGGTCATTGCAACCACTGAATTAGCCGAATTTATCAAGGATTATAAAGAAATAACCGGCGAAGACGGAATTGATTATGGAGACGATGATGATATTGCAGAAGAATACAGACAAAGGGATCGGGATACGCTTGTTTTTCTAGAGCAAAACCCTCTTATCAAACAGCATATAGAAAATAAACTGAACAAAACGATCGAAGACCTTTTCAAATAACATGGACAAAAATCGCAAGGAAATGTCCGTGATTATCCCCCTACAAAGATGTTAGTATCAAAACATACTTCAACGCAAAGGGGATTTTCAAAATGACTGAACAAGCAAAGAAATTTTATGGAGTCCGACTGGACGGCGAATACGTTACTGTGCTGCATGAGAAATCAGAAGCCAAAGAAATTCGTGATCTGAAACAAGAAATTGACAGACTCACGTATTTCGACAAATACCAAGATGAATACGGCGATGAGCAACTGTGGGAGATGTGGCAGCACAACGGTAATCATTATGAGGTGGATAAGCTAAAGCTCGTCTCTTCTTCCGTTGATTCTGGTGATCCTTCTGACTGGACCACATGGGAATATGAGGATGGCTATAGTGGCGATACGCATACCGGCAGTGATCTAGAAGATGTTCTGCTTGCTGGAGAATCCCTGAAGAACGAACTCGAAAAACTCCGAGAGACCTTGGAGGAGCTAGGTGGTTGGTAACTACAGTCGGCTTTTAACCATATCACTTCTCCATAGCCAGAACCCTTGGCTTCGCGGATAAAATAAGTTTAACAAACCCACTCTACTGGTGGGCTTCTTTTTGCCTTTTCAATTCTTTTTTTAAGACTTTCTGCGATTCGTACCAGTATCCTCGTCCTTGCATCTTATAACGGTCTCCCAATAGTTGAACAGCGCCGGCTGGCGTAGTGTTTTTTGAGCTAACGTTCGCCGATAGCTTAATAACTAACGCGCCAATTAATTAATCGCCGCAGTTAATTTTACAGCATCGATTCGATTTGAAATGAGAGCCTGAGTGGTTAGATAGATCCGTTTGAGCGCATGCGGGAACAGAAGGTGCTGATTAATTTTACAACATCTTCCATTGAAAGCTTTGATGCACGTCTCTCTCCACAAGGTCCTTGGGATTCACTCTCCCAAATCTCAACGGGTCTATGCCCTCACATTCCTTCGTCCTATCTATCCAAGGTGTGGAGTCCGATCAGCGTTAACGGAACGGGTCTAAGCCCTAAAGCATAATGATCTCGGTACTTCGTGCTTTCTTTGCGGGTGGTGTGTTGCTACATTTGAATCGCCATCAGTCGGTTTCCATCGGGGTCTTCGAAAATAACGATGTTGTTTTCTAACACCTCATTATGTATTACGATACCGTTTTCCTTCAAAAACTGGAGCGTTTTCCGAATATCGTCTGTTTTGAAAAACATCATAGGTTGGTGGCCTGGCGCCGCTCCATGGTTTGAATCCAGCAAAATCTCAGTTCCCTCGAGATGCAGCGTATAAACCGTAGACAGTCGCCCCTCCAAGTAATCATCGTTGAAAGGCAGATCAAGCACACGGCTATACCATTCCACCGCTCTTTTCATGTCTGAAACGTGGATAAAAATCGACCCTATTCTTTTTTCAAGCATGCTTCCCTCCTGTATGTTCTTGGATCGAACTTGATTATTCAAACTTTCCATGGTTATACCCTCCTTGTGGCCATTAATAACTTTCAGAGCTTTAGGTATAGCAGTAGGTTTGTATCCATCAGAGTTTTGGTTCTTCTTAGCAACTAGACCCATTTTGGATTCCTCCTTTTCGTTAATAATTATACCGTGGGTATGATACCTTCATGTGTCTTTTTTTATCAACTTTATAGATAACTGGAGCTGCCGATGCGCAACTCCTCAACTAAAGTACCCGCTAGTCTATCAATTCTATGTATCCTATGTATCCTAAACATCTACTAAGCTGAGTTATTACTATGAGCCAATTAGATGACATTAATATTAATGAAGTAGTATTAGATGAGGGATTCGCATACGATAAGGAAAAATTAGCTAAGATTTATTATACGTTAGGGGTTCATAAGCTTAAGGTAGAGGCATATGGGACTATAATCTAAGCATTAATAATAAAACCATATCAAACAACTAAACATCCATTTTGAGGTGCTTTTTTGTTGTACATTAACAATCCTAAATCGAAGCTTCCACATCTTGTGTTGGTGTAGAAGGTTGGGAATTATCAAGTGTAAAATTGACACCATTTCTTGAGGTAGAATCCATCTTTGATATAGACAGATATTTTGGTATGCGAGTATATTATGCCAGTGTCGATTAACTCTGAATCTTGATAGATTTTGATTGGATATCTAAGGTGAATTGCGTAATCGAAATCAGCATCGTGCTTTAGTTGCTCGTTTGGTTTGAACATTATTAAATCTCCCCTGTGTGGAATATATGGGAATATTATACTATAAATCACATGAATTATAGGGGAGAATTTAATTATAAAAAGTTTAATTAGGAGAGTAGATAGTTAGTAAGGCTGCCGATCGTGTGACAAACAGCCTGGTTCTGGTTGTATTTTTAGCTCTCGTTCGCAGTTAGTTGAGCGGTATAACCTCAATATTTAACTTATTAGTTTCAACTTCAAAATGATCTTCACCAATATTCAATCTTGCAGTTGCCGACAATTCATAATAACCTGGCTCTTCAAGTTTATATATATATTCCTCAGTAATCTCCCCTTTTGCTTGAAGAGTACGAATTATTCCTACATCATCCATAGCAAATGTATTAACCCTCTTGCCATTACTGTCTTTAATAGTAAAAAAAAAAACGCCTGACGCATGTAAAATGGTCAAATCGTTATCAGATTGGTTCTTCAGAGTTGCCTCGATAACGAACTCTTCCTTTAATTTTATTTGTTTAGAGACAGATATACTTGCTGAAAAAGGTTCTTTCTCATGGTTAGGAATGGTTGTTAAAACAACTTGATCTTTCTGAATAGAGCGATTTTCAGTTATTTGTTTTTCAGATTCTGAAGACTGATTGGGTCAAGTCCAATTTTGTGTGTAAATTCTGTTTAGATAAGATGAGCCGGACTTAGTTTTTGGATTCGGCTTTTTTTTGTTTTTCTTTTCTCCATGCGAGATAAGCCTTCATGTCAATGTACTTCTTCTCCTCGGACCAACTCTCATCCACTTCCATTAATAAGGCACCCAGCAATCGAATTACCGAATCACGGTTTGGAAAAATGCCTATCACTTTTTCTCTGCGACGAATCTCCCTATTTAGACGCTCTACATTGTTGGTTGTGCGAATCCTAACTCTGCATGTTTCAGGCAACTCCAGCACCGCTGTAGCATCGTCAAAGCCTGCTTCTAAAACACTCATCGCTTTAGGAGCTTTCTCTTGAAATCGCTCCAACGTTTGATTTAAGAGTGTCCGGGAAGTTTCTGTATCTGCCGCATCAAAGATACTGCGGATGTGCTTTTTTAATTCGTCACGTAGTGCTTTAGGTGCTGCATCTAAGATGTTACGCATAAAGTGGGTCTGGCATCGCTGCCAGGTTACTCCTTGAAACTGTTGCTTCACGGCACGTACTAAACCGCCGTGTTGGTCGCTGGTTACCACATCGACTCCGCTCAAACCTCGTTCTTTTAAGTGCGCAAAAAAGGCTCCCCATGTGGCCTCAGACTCCGTATCCCCAATAGTTAGACCTAATACTTCTCTAGCACCTTCTATATTGACTCCTGTGGCCACCAGTACACCTCGGGATCGAACTCGCCCCTCTTCACGTACCTTCACATAAAGCGCATCGACAATGACAAACGGATATTCCTTCGTCATCGGACGGTTGTTCCACTCATAAACGATAGGATCTAGGTTTTTGCACAGCTCACTTACTGTGGATTTCGAGAACTCCGTACCGCATAGTTCTTCGGTAATCTTGGTAACTTTTCGGGTAGATACTCCTTGAATGACCATTTCCATTAAGGAGAGAACAAGTGCTTGCTCGCTTCTTTGGTACCTTTTGAATAACTCTGTTGAGAAACTCCCATCTCTGTGCCTAGGAACACTCAAGGTTAATTTCCCTACCCGAGTAGATAAGCGCCGCTCATAAGATCCATTGCGTTGTGCGGTACGTTCTTCATTCCTCTCGTACTTTTCTACCCCTAGCTGATCTGCAGATTGTGCCTTCAGCACTTGGTTTAACACTGTTTCTAATAACGCTGCTATTCCCGCATCTCTGGAATCTCCAATAAACAACTGGTGTAAAATGTCCGCATTTAGTGTAATCTGATATTGAGTCATAGTAAAATCCTCCGTTGAATGTTGTCTCGACAACCTCATTCTAAACGAGAATTTTTACTATGGCTCTTTCAATTATTACCAAGAGCCATTTTACACAATTATATGGACTCAACTACTGATTGCATGCAACTAAGACTAGCAAGGCGAAAATAATAACTAATTTTTTCATTTAACGACCTCCAAAGAAACGAACGTACTAATTCGAGATTTTGTTTCAACAAATTACATAACCTACCCGTTTGTTGAGCAAATCTGCCCATTAGTTGAGCGAAGCCGCCGGTCGGTCCGCTGTAATCCTCGTATTGTCACGTTGATTTTTTGTTCCACTTCTAAAAATAAAAATTCCTTGCCCAGATGGCAAGGAGGATTAGCGAATTCCCAATTTATTAAGTCTGTTATCAGTTTGATGTAACGTTTTTTTAGCTAACTGGTGTTGCCGATCGTTAGGAACGTTACGAATACCCAACTCATATACATAAACCTTAGATTTCTTATTCCAACCAAGGCTCAATAATTTTTTGAGCATGCTCCATCACTCCATTCCCAATTACATAATAATAACACAGTCATAAAAAAGAAACACCGACTGACCGGTGTTTCCTGTGAATCCGCTATTGCGCGCCCCTTCTTTTATGAACTGCGAAAAAGAGCAAAAGTGTATTTGAGATATACGAACGTTCATATTCGGTAAAATATTGGGATTTTATTAAAGTGCATCACAATAATATCGATCGGTCTGTATAGTGATATGAGTTGGATAGCCGACAATTCCTACCTAAGACAAATGGATTTTTATTGTGCGACAATCGGTACAAGTTCTTGTCTCAAATCGACAATCGGCACAAGTTCTTGTCACTGGAAAATGTCAAGAACTTGTACCGATTAAAATTAAAACCCGCCTGATTAGCGGGTTTTAATCGGCATATGTTCTTGACACCCGACAAGTATTGAACTGAAAAATATAGTGATAGACTCAGAAAATATTATATATTAATTACCAACTTATAATAAATATGTATAATTTTAAAAAACAAAAGGCACTTGCTGCAGAGAAGATTGAATCTCTCAGATAGTGCCTTTATTGTTTACATTTGTTTTATCAGGTTAGTGTATCGTGTCTATCCAATTAGGCCAATTGAAATACCTCTTGCAAAACGGATTGCATTAGCAGTTCACTATCCTGTTTAGACTGTTCCACTGTTTTCTCTAGTTCATCGCACAATGTCATGAGTTGATCGACCTTTTCAACGATGCGTTTTTGCTCGTTTAGAGGTGGGATTGGTACAGTAATTTTATTAAGACTCTCTTGGTTAATCTTAGGCATTGCTACCCTGGTATCAGTTTTTGTTGACATACTCAGAAATGTCTGGGAAAGCATGTATTTGAATAAGTAATTGGTGTCAATAAGAGAATTTATTGGGTACATATCTGCACTACAAAGACCGTTAAAAGGTGCAATTATTAGTTTTGAAAGATTCGGCCTAATTTTTGAGTAGAGTATCTGCCCTCTATAGAAATAATGTTTTGCGCTCGTAACTCCTGAATCTTTTATTGTTTTATAATCCAGCAATTTACCATTGCCCTTTTCAATATTATCAGGTGCAATATGAATCAATTCTAAAAAATCATTTGGGTCAACCAAATTTGACGCTATTTCAGCAATATCTCTAAATCTCACCCATTTCCACCCCTGAGGCAATTTATACAGGATTTCATCCTCAGTAATCTCTGGCAATGGTTTTTCATTCTTAATCTTTTTCTCTTTAATCAACTGTTCTTTCTCAACCCTAATCTTCTCCAACAATACACTTGCCGGTTCATCATTCGGGTCTTGTGGTACAAGGTTACCTTGAACGGCTTCTTGGAGGATAGAGTTCTTTAAATGATAAAAATCATTTAATGCTTTCTCTCTATAATCCGAAATAATTGAAAGTTGATCGTTATATTTATCGAGTATTTCAACAAGCCTCATTTGCTCTTCAATTGAAGGAAGTGGAATTTCTATTTCCAAAAACATACCAGGTTTTATTCTATTTTGGCCACTTGTACCACTAGAATATTTATCGCATTCAGTCCAGAAAAATTTCATACAAGTAATTATCTGAAACCACCGAGGTAATAACTTGTCCTTATTTATTTCAAATATAGGAAATTCAGTTGAAACGTAACAACCATCAAGTTCTTTAGGAATTACGCATACACTTCCGTGTCTAGCCCAAATCTTGTTTATTACGACATCACTTGTTTTAATTTGATTAAATTTATTGTATTTAGTTTCATCTCCACTTACTGCTTCACGCTCATATGCTCCTTTGCCCCACCATTTAACACCAATTTGTCTATATATTACTCCAGATTGTGGGACTTCTACACGATCAATTAATTTTAATAACTCCTTTAGTTTTACCATCGGATGAGATAATCTCATAATAAATCACCCTCAGATAATTCTATTTTTAACATTTCAATAAGAGAAACTATTTTATTTTCTGTGACCAATAAGTCATTTATTATTTCAAGAGTTGTGCGATTATCGACACTGCTATCAGATACAGGATTTTTTATATATAAATTGTAGTTTCGCTTTTTTATCTCCTCAATACTTACTTTCCAAGCATTTTCATTTTCAACTCGATTATTCCACCATTGCTTTTCCAGTTCGAACTCTTCCAAACGAATAGGCTTAGTCTTTGTATAATTTTTGTATCCCTCTGGTAGAGGATGCTCAAAGTACCATATTTCCTCGGTTGGCTTACCTTTCTCAAAGAACAACAAATTCGTATTGATCCCTGTATATGGTGCAAATACACCGTTTGGAAGACGGACAATAGTATGTAAGTTGAACTCTTCTAACAACTTCTCTTTTATCGCTGTCTTAACACCTTCGCCAAAGAGGAATCCGTCAGGTAAAACTATCCCTGCACGACCGCCATTTTTGAGCAAATACATTAGTAGAACCATGAACAAGTCTGCTGTTTCTTTAGTACGGAACTTTTCAGGAAAGTTAATCTCAACTCCGTCTTCCTCAATTCCACCAAACGGAGGATTCGTTACAATTACATCAACTTGGTCAATGGGGCGATATTCTCGTACATTTTTCGTAAGCGAGTTATCGTGCTTAATCTTAGGTGCATCAATATCATGTAGTATAAGATTCGTCATGGCCAGCATATGTGGAAGAGGTTTCTTTTCTATTCCCGTTATCGTATCCTGTAAAATTTCGTGTGCTTCAATATTCTTGATTTGACCTGTATTTTTAAAATGTTCAATCGTGCTGGTTAAATAACCACCAGTTCCACAAGCGAAGTCCAGGACTATCTCACCAAGTTTTGGATTTACCATATCGACTACAAATTGAGTTACAGGACGAGGAGTATAGTATTCTCCTGCATTACCAGCGTTTTGTAAGTCCTTCAGAATGTTCTCATATATGTCATTGAACATATGGCGATCTTGTTGCGTTGTAAAATCAATTTCATTCAACTTATTTACCACTTGACGCATCAGAGTGCCAGATTTCATATAGTTATATGAATCTTCAAATACAGCTTTCACAATAAAAGCTTTTGGATCGCTGTACTCGTCTAATTCCATATCTTTCAATTGTTTAAACAGATTATTGTTGATAAAGTCGAGAAGTTCATCTCCTGTCATTCCCTCGTCATTGGCAGCCCAATCCCGCCAACGTAATCCTTCTGGAACAATCGGCGTATATTCGTCACGCATTAGTTCCCATTCTTCTTCTTTGGCATCAAAAACTTTGAGGAATACCATCCATACTAACTGTGAAATTCGCTGCGCATCTCCATCGACACCTGCATCTTTACGCATTGTATCTTGAACGGATTTGATAATTGCTGAAACTGACATGTTTATCCTCCCAGAATGCTTCTATGCTGAATAGATTACTTTTTCTAACTCTTTAATAGCGGTCATATAGCCTTGTTTGCCACCAAATCGATTTACGATTTCGATTGGAGAACCAAACGCTTGGAATTCAGGAATCTTTAACACTTCAATGCTTTCTAGATTCGCAATTCCCTCATCTGCATACTTTTCTAATAAAGCCTCTAAGACGAGTCTTGCTTGATCGCTGTACTTAGCAAAGTAATTGCGTTTCTTTACATTCTCAGCTCGCTCTCTGCGTGTGAGAGGTGGCTGATCGAACGCTACATGGCATATCAAATCAAATGGGTCTATTTCTTTACCCACTTCATCCTGTAACTCATCAAGCAATATGCCTTGAGCCTCCAATTCCTTTAAAACTGCATTCTTCTTATCTGCATCATTCCATTTAGTTAGGAAATCATTCAGCGACTGATACTCGTTCTTCACATTTTTCTTTGTGTAATCTATCAATGACTCGGTTATGAGTTTACCATCTTTATCGTAATAATACACGCGCTTGTTCAACACTTTGACTTCTACATCATGAACGTAATATTTGGAAGGCGGCTCTGTTCCTCCACCCCCTACTGGTGGATTTCCGTTGCCTCCCCCTTCACCTTCGCCTGAACCACCTTCGTTTCCACCACCGTCACCTGGTTCATCTTCTGGAGGAATTCCTCCGTCATCTGGTGGTGTCATGATAATTACTGGCTCACCGTCGAAGTCGGGGTCGGCAAATAGCTTTGTGACATTGCGGAAATCTATAATTGTAAAGTAGAGTTTTCCGAAGTCTTCACGAATTCTTGTACCACGACCAATGATCTGCTTGAACTCAATCATGCTATTGATATTTGAATCCAAAACAATGAATTGACATGTTTTTGCATCGACACCAGTGGTCATAAGTTTACTTGTTGTAACAAGAGTTGGATATTCTTCTCTAGGATCAATGAAATTATCTAATTCTGCTTTCCCTTCCTCATTATCACCTGTGATTCTCATTACGTATTTGGAGTTCTTAGAAACTAAATCAGCATTCTCGTTGACTAGTGCCTGTCGCATACGTTCAGCATGATCTATATCCACACAGAAGAAAATCGTTTTTGCCATGCGAGATTTGTTGGCTTTCAAAAAATCTGAAACCATTTTCGCAACCGCATGAGTACGTTTTTCCAAGATTAAGTTCTTATCGTAATCCTTGATGTTGTACTCACGATCATCGATCAATTTGTCATGTTTATCACGCTGACCCTTTGTTGGTCGAAAACCTTCAACATCTTTATCTAATGACACTCTAATGACTTTATAAGGTGCAAGGAATCCATCTTCAATGCCTTGTTTCAACGAGTATGTATAAAGTGGCTCACCAAAGTATGTCAGATTTGATACCTCTTTAGTTTCCTTTGGAGTCGCAGTTAAACCAACATGCGCAGCTGAACTAAAATAATCTAAAATCTCACGCCAAGCAGAATCTTCTTTTGCGCTGCCACGATGACATTCATCAATAATGATTAGATCAAAGAAATCACTGGAGAACTCTTTGTAGGCGTTCTGAAAATCCTCGTTACCTGAAATCCCTTGGTATAATGCCAAATAAACCTCATGCGCTTTGTCTATTGTACGATTCTTTATCTTCGTCATTTTGTCGCCAAACGGAGCAAAATCGTTGGTCATCGTCTGATCGACAAGAATGTTCCTATCAGCAAGGAAAAGAATACGTTTCTTTGTTTTAGATTTCCATAAACGATAAATGATTTGGAATGCAGTATACGTTTTACCTGTTCCTGTTGCCATTACAAGCAAAATGCGATCTTGACCTTTAGCAATTGCCTCAACTGTACGGTTTATGGCAATACGTTGATAATAGCGAGGAATTTTCGATTCTTGAGTGAAATAATAATCCTCAACAATCGTCTCCTCGGTTTGTGAATTAATGCCCTTAACTATCTTATATCGTTGCCATAGTTCTTCTGGTGATGGGAATTGAGACAAAGTAAGTTCACGTTCAACTGTTCCAGAAGCTGCTGTCCTGTCATGCTCCAAGAATCCATCGCCATTCGTTGAATAAATAAAAGGAATGTCAAGTATATCACCATAATTGATCGCTTGTTGCATCCCTGATCCGATGGAGTGCTTATTGTCCTTCGCTTCAATAATGGCAATTGGGATATTGGCTTTATAATAAAGGATATAATCCGCACGTTTTTTCTCGCCGCGAGTGACCATTTTCTTACGCACAATAATGCGACCATCTGTGAAGGAAACTTCTTCACGGATTTGTTTTTGTAAGTCCCAACCCGATTGAATTAAGGCTGGTGTGATATATTTCGTGCAAATGTCACGTTCTGAGAGGTCTTTTTTGTTCATACAAATCCTCCAATTAACACGGCGATTATAGTCCTTTAGTCATATTCCACAATAAAACTGGAAATCCCTCTTTTCAAAAGGCAATTGTATTAAGAATAGAAAAAAACACGTTCTACAGAGAAGGTAAAATCACCTAAACTCAACTAGAAAGTGCATCTTAAAATTCATATATCAGAAAATCATGGTCACTGCTTCGTATCAATCTCGGCCATCTAGTCTGTGTCGTCACTGGCTTCGGGATCCGGACTACCACTACCCGGCCGAGGTCCCCGGGAACACCAAGCACTCGACTCGGCCCGCGGCCGACAGTGCTGCAGCTCCTAGATCACTTACTTTCGCCGGCCTCAACGCATAAAAAAGAACAGCTTCTTTTTGGCAAACTGCTCCCTCCATTCAACTATCGTTCTCCGTCTAGGTTAATGCATATCTAGTCATATGGGTTAGAGGCTAATTAAACCTTTGCCATGGTTCAGGGAAGATATATCGACCACCTCTTACTTTAACAACAATTGTCTCTTCCCCACCACGCTCAACGATCTTAATTTCTCCGCGGGAATATTTGTTTTAATTTGCAGAAATTATATATATCCTGCACGGCAGCACCGAACATCTTTACAGGTGATCCGTACTTACCATTATAATCGTAACAATAGATATTGAGATTTAAGTCTCCCTCACCACTTATTTCAGGTCCTACCAATTCTTAACGATCATTCACACTTCCCAGGGGCTGAGCTTCAGAAGGATGAATGTGTTTATTCGTCTTTGAATAATCTGGTTCCTCACAATACAATTCACAGGTTTCACATTCTCGGATGGAGTACCAACATCCTATTTCGGATTAAAACATCCGTTCTTCGGTTTTATTTGAACAGGCACAGTTTGTTTGCATGGCACACAACTCATTCTCCTCTATTATGATGATTCATTTAACGCTCGGAATATTATTTACTGGGTACAAATATATAAGCTCTTGACCAACGTTAAGATTCTTAACGTATTCAGTTGCTGCTATGAGATCTCCAGCATACTCATAATATCTTTGCTTAAAATTGTCTGTTTGGTCTTTTATTCCTGCACAATACTTAATAGCATTCCGATTTATTCCCCAAAACCTATTCTCTGAAATGTTAGTGAAGTCAACTTGGAAATTTGCTGGTTTCTCAGGATATTTCAACTTCTCATGATTTGGGTTTATTAATGTATTGAAATTTGGTTTTATATCTCGTTTAACAACCGAAGCTAATGCCCATCCATCTTCTATTTTAGTGATTTTAATGGATTCATAGTTAGAAAGATCAAGTTGTCTTAAAATGCCTAAGGGAATGGTAACCTGCCCTGCATGAGACAACTTATAGGTAGTCACATTCTCTTCATTCTTACGTATCTTCAATGTTTTACCATCGATTACTTCATATGAAATGCGGTCTTCGCTCGTTACAATCGACATTTGCTTTCTAATTTCTTTATTCAGGGTTAATAACATAGTGAAACAGTCCTCCTTTGCGATGAGTCAGTGCATTAGAAAATTAAACACTATTGTCATTAAAATTATACCATATTCTGGTGGGTAAATAATTTAATATTGATTACGTCCGAATAGAAAAAACGTTGATTCTTCACGGCATTAGTCTGGCCATGAAAGTCTACTCCCTTCCTTCTTGCAAGATGAAGAAATGGTATCGAAAGATATAAATCACGGCACTAAAAAGGCAGCCACTTGGCTGCCTCTTTCTTTTGTTTTTTTTATGGTATTTCTTCAGGGCTAAGAGATCGTTTCTTCTATCGAGGTAAAATCGATCCGTTTACCCAGCAAGCACAACAAAAAACAACTCCTTCCGCACATAGAGCTTACTCAGGCAATAAATGGATCAATCGGGCGCCTCCGGCGTACCCCGGCGGTGTCACATTGATTAAAGCAATAAAAATATCGGCATCCCCTAATTTAGGTCGGGAGGCCGTAATTTTTATTGCTCTTTTCAAATTACAAACTTTCTTCTTCCTCATGCAAAAGATATGCAGTCATATTTGTGTCAAATACGATGATACGTCCATCGCTTCCTACTACCATATCATTAACATCAATAGGATTTAATATGACTTCCTCTCCAGTATCTTTTTGAATTACCTTGTATGCCATTTCGAAAGCCCCCCAGGTTATCCAGTTTTACATAGAAAGATTATTTTTATTATGTTACATCTAGCGATAATCGTCGTTAAGTCAATTTGGATATCTTAGATATCTAGATATCTATTGAAATAGCAATATCCCCTGGATATCCACATTATTCTGTATCTCACTCATTTTCTGCGAACTCACTTTTAAGCGCAGATTCATACCGTTCTGCCTTATATCTCTGAATAAATAAATCACGCTTATTAAGGTCTTCTTCCCGTCTTAATAACCCTGTTTTGATAGTCCTTTCTTCTCGCGGTAATCTCGACCACGCCTCTAGCGCTTCAATTTGCAGCCTAGAGTCAATCCTCTGTTGCGTCATCATATCATTTATTCGTTGAATTCTCTGTGCCTGCGGATCCACCAAAGCCGGCAATGAATGCTGTACTGCTTCACGCAGTGAGCTGGAAACATATTCAGCCATTTCCTTTTGGAAGACTGATTTCAATTGTTCCAATGTAACAGGCTTTCGATTATCGTCGGTTGTATGGTTTGCCGGAGCTTCACGGAGGACGAGATCCATCTGATCGGGAAGAATGTTAAATATCGCTTGCAAGCCCCACTCTTCTTCTCGTTTCGCTAGCATAAATTGAGCAATTTTTAAATCCATCGCATCATAAACACGTTCTCCATTTTCAGATCGGGTAACAAAATGAATATTTTTATTCTCCATCTTGTTAAACCAATCATTCACCGTGGTGTAGTGACGACCTAGCTTCTCCGAAAACTCATGTAATTGCCAGTACTGCTTTTCAAGACCCTCTACCGTCATCGGGTATCCTCCCATTTCCACAATCTATCAACCAGTCTCTAATATATAGTATAACACCCCTACCCTACCCCTATCCACTATTACCTCCCTACTATATATGTCCTCGCAAATAATTAAGCCCTATTAAGATGCACCCCCACTCCTCCTATTTCATTCTCTCTATTATACTAGGCCACCACCACTGCACTACTATATATGCCATCGCAAATAATCGAGCCCTATTAGGTGTCACCCCACTCCTCCTATTTCATACTCTCTATTACTTAAAGCTACTACCGCTCCACTACTATAGATAGCCTACTATACTATCGATTTACTACTCTATATTTCATAGCATATATATCACGCATACTCTGGTTGTTTGTGCACCTACTAGAGTTGCGCTACTCGCTCTTAAATACTTCTCTAATGATATAAATTCAAGTATATCAACGATTCATAATCTATGACTATCTACTATTGATAGCCTACTCCGCATTTATATCATATATTTTTTTAGTTTAAACTAAACTAGTGTAATCTAAACTAGACTAAACTATATATTTAAAGAACTAGTGTAAACTAGTTTATTCCATGTTATAATGTGGTAAGAAATCATTTATATTAGGAGGCTTACAATGGCAGAATCCAATAAAACATTCAAATTGGTATCCGGAGTAGACGGAGGCAACACAAGGACGAAGGTGAGTTTCTTAGGAAAAGGCGGGAATATCATTAGTTTTGCTCTCCCGACCGTCATTGCGCCAGCAGATTCAAATGGGGATCCGTTCAAAGAGAATGGAGATCGCAGAGAGCTATCCGATATCGATCGACTTCACGTACATATACAGAGTAAAGCACTTCCTCGCACTTATTATTTTGTTGGTGATTGGGCTAGAGACAAAAAGGACATGTTGCAGCCTGAAGGGGTGCAAGATAAACACGCAAGTGAATTACATACGGTTGCAACCCTTACGGGGCTTGCGCTCGCTGTATTAAAGCAAGAAAAGAGAGAGGCAGTACTCTCATATTCGGGCGGTTTACCAATAGAAGAACATAAGAGAATTGATGAGAGTCAGGTCCTTGCCAAGTTGATTGGGGATCACAGTATCGAGTTCTTAGATGGGAAGTTCATTGGTCAAAAAGTCACTCTCCACATTACAAAAGGCAAAATTCATGTAGAGGGGATTACGAGTTCACTGGGACTTCGTTACAATATACGTAAGAATGAAATCGTAGCTCTAGAATATGGCACTGAAATTGGCTCACAATACGCGCTTGCAGACCTTGGGGCCGGTACACTTGATTTAGCACTATACGATCAAGATGGATTAAATGGATACGCAAGTACAAATTTGCCACTGGGTACGAATCACTATATTGACCGAATGATTGATGAAATCTTCGAAAATGAAGTGTTTGCTGACGTAAAAGCCTTTTTAGAAAAGCAAGGGAAGGCATTACAGAAGTATCGGAATCGTGAAGAGTTTGTTACTGAGGTTTTATATCCCGGTGTCAAACGAATTATGGAGAATCACGAACCACTATTTACAGTATCTTGGGCCAGAGTACAAGATGTGGACGTAACAGATATCGTGCTAAAACATATGAAGGACTACTTCGAGGCGGTACGCGATCAACTTGAGCTCTTCTGGTTTGAGAAAGCACCTAAAGTAAAAACTTTCGTTTTAGTTGGTGGCGGTGTCCTGTTTGGATACCATTTCATTAAAGACTTAAAAGAATACACGCTGCCGTCACAAGAGATACTGGAAGATTCTGCGTTCTTTACTTCAAGAGCCTATCTAATCGCCAATTACGTTGAAGATGCCGGCTAATAAAGCAGATGAGTCCTACGGAGAGGTAGGGATGAAAAAATGTCCAGAACGTTAAAAGGATCAAGCGGTTACGAAGGCGGACAGGGCAGAACATTTACTCCTTCCGTCGGATCTAATTGGACTGATGATTTTAATCAACTCATGTTTGATACCAAAAAGAGTCGGAATGAAGTAACCGAAATGCTTATTGTTGAAGCCTTAGATATTCGAAAAGGACTCGGTACTTCACAAGGAAATTTGGAACTCACGCTTCGTGAAATCCAATTTCTCCGCTCACCCATTGGCCGAAAACTCATCTCCGATTATGCGACTATGTATTATGGTAACTCTGCCATTTCTGAACCTTATGCTAACGGGAATTACCAGGTTAGTGCAGCTTCCATAAGTGATTCATTCGCAACAAATACCTTTACTGAAAGTAACAGTAGCAACACTGAATCACAACACACCAATGCTTCATCACAAATTCAGCATGAAGTATTAGAAAGTACAGTTACACCGGATCACAAGGACCTGGAAGTAGCCAACAAGGAAAGCGAAGAATCGGATATTAGAGCTCGTGTCCGAAGAGAATTAGCCGCTATGTCAGGAAATAAAGTAAAAACCCAAATTCAAGTTTAATTTAACATTCAGATAACTACATCAACAATTAGAGGGTAGATTGCAATGCGGTCTATCCTTTTTTATGTAGATATCTATGGCCGCCATATATATCAATGGATATCTGAAATATCTTGGATATCTATTTTAGTTTCTCAAGATTCAGTCTATACTAGATTTAATATGAATTTGCATACCGAAGGAGAGGAAGTTGATTAAATGAGTAACGAAAACGGCGAGAAAACACAGAAATTGTACAAACCAACCCTCGAGGCCCGTGAACTGGCAGAGCGTTTATTCCAGGAATCCGGATTTAAGTTCGAGGGAGAGTTTTTTGCCCATGTCATGAGTACTTTTGAATTACAATCACTAAAAAACGGCTTAGGTGCTGGATACCAGAAGCAGATCTCACAACTCGAGAATCATATGCGAAGTGTGGTTGATATGTTTTCGGCAATGCTTCAAACCGAAGCAGGTGAGAGGATCCAACTTAGCGAAGGATTTGAACAAAAACTTAACGATCGAGCGGAGGAGATATTCGCGCAGCAACAAGAGATCTCCGAAGGTAAGAAACGCGAACAGCTTTTAGCAGAGGAACATGCGAGATACCTTAAACTTACGGCAGATCAACAAAAAGATATCGCGAATCTCCAACAGATCAATGAGAAAAACGAGCAAATCTTGGCTGAGAATAAAGAACGCATTGATCGGTTGTCAAAGATGGTAACAGAACAGTCCGAAGCAGCTATGAAGTCTAAAGAGCTAGAAGATCAATTATCTAAAATGACGAAAATATCAGAGAGCCACTTGAAGGACCTTTCCGAAGCGAGAGAAGTCACAGAAGCCCTCAGAACGGCCCACAGTGAGCAAATACGCCAACTTGAATCCAAACATACTAGCGACCTAGAAAGAACAGCAGAAAAAGCGGAGATCGCTCAGGAAAGGTCTATTCTTGCTATTCGTCGTGAACTCTCCGAACAAGCTGAGAAAGAACGCAGTGAACTTATGAAACAAATCCAAATATCCGAGCGCGAAAGAGGCGCAGAGATCCGATCCCTCTATGGAGAGATGGATAAACTTAGGCAGCAGGTGAGCGATTTACAACAAAAGCTAGCTTCATCAGGCAAGCCAGATGGTCCGAAAGTGAACATCAAGACGAAAGATGAAGATCAAAGATAAATTTGGGAAATAAAGGATTTTGCTAATTTTTGTTGAATGACATTAAGAACTCAATTCACAAAAGGACGGACTGGTTCTCATCAGAAGTACTGTTAAGACTTGGACAATCGGAATTTTGATCCTTCTTGGAGCTTTTCAGGTACTTTCCTTGGGGATTAATATATCCGAGCGCATTTACGGAATGCTAGACCGTTATAAAGGCTATGAGATGCGCGAAGAAAAACATGAAGAATTAGCCAAGAGTGCATATTCAAATGGTCGTCTGTGGGGAAATGTCACGGCGGAAGGATATGAAGCTGGCGGGGTGGACGATATTCTTTATAAGAAAATGTCGGCTGAAGAGTATCGCAAATTAGCAGGAATGTTATTGGACAATAGAAAGCTGGACTTTTATTGTTGGGGAGCAGATGATTGCGGAGACCTTCCGACAACCGAGCAACTTAATGAGTGGTTCGGTGCAGATTGGGGCTCCAAGAACATGCCGGTCAATGCATTCAGGTCCGGATTTATTGATGCCTTTGTTGAATACCTGGATTAAATCAAAAATGAACTCGTTTATTACAAGGATTTACTTGGAATTTTAGAATTCTTCGGCATAAACTAAGGAATTCGGATAGGATTAAGGCGGGCTCTCGACTCTCTGTGATGTTGAAACAGGGAGTTTTTCTTTTGTAGACCACATGTCGACTTTGGTGGAAGGTAAATTAAAATAAGTTTTGAAGTCTGCGTGATTGTGCGACGACCATGAGACAAATTCGTTACACTCCCTTGAAGTCAGGTCTAGAAGGTATTTTACGATTATGGTTCGTCGAAAATCCTACAATAACCTTTCTACGGTATGTCCCTACTATTTAGTGGGTATACTGTTGCTATAATAGGAACTAACTAGACTTGTGAAGAGTACTGGTACGTCCTTAAGGGGCCCTACGGATGTACGCGGGAAAGTAATATGTACGATAGGTCTCTGAACCGAGCGCTCAAATGGGTCTCAACGATTCGCCTCATCATTTCTCGTAGGTGATATTCGCACCTAATATGATTAAGATACCAAGCTACATATGATAAATAGCCAGTGACCTAAACAGTCACTGGCTATTGGTGCCCACAATGTTCACTACTCTATATTCCATACCATATAAGTTACACTTACTCCAGTTGTATAGACATCTACTAGAGTAGTGATACTTCATAGATCCCATTCTACAATGGAAAATTAATAATTTAATAAGTTTATTTCAAATGATCTTGTCGTGAGAAAACTAGTTTAAACTAGTTTAGATTAGTATTGATTCATTAATTCGTTATCCAAATACGCATACTGAAGTCGGAATAACTACATCTGGTTTTATTTTAATGGGCGCGTAGCCCAAATTTAAAGGCCCACGCTCCCTCCCCCCCATGAACATGTCATTTAAAATCCCCCTTAACTCAGGGTCATTTGGTCATTTGGTCATTGAACTAATGGTGAAAAGTAATTCGATGAGAACATATTTGTCGGTGGGGAGAGGGAGTCGAATTATAAGATCGGCGAACAAACAAACACAGAACGATTTAACACTTATTATTGTCGGCGGACGAGAAGGTGAAAATCCAAACAATATTAAGAACATTTTGAGCATCATTTCATGCAACACATATATATGTCTTTTCCATTGTCGTAAAAAGATCATGCACAAAATCATGTTTGTATTGTCGTGTAACAGTGTCCTGATTCCTACACCTCATTAGGGTTTGACACTTCTCTGTAATCCATGGATTCTGCCTAGAATCTCACCCCTCCTTTCCCCACTAATATTACCCCCTCGCAAACCGTGACTAACTATGTCCCATTTCACCCTATCCATGACCTCCGAACTAGGTGAAATGAATCTGTGCCACAGAAATGGAAAATCTTCCAAATTAATTAGTGTCAGATGACTAGTTTTATGGTAAATTTATCATAGAAATATGTCGATATTTGGAAGGGGGTGACCAGGATTCATGAACCGAAGGACACAGACTCCTCCGGAAGAATGGAGCGAACAAAGTTTCAATGAACACGATAACCAGTTTGACGAGGATGAGTCGACACCAGCTAATCTAGTGAAATGGGACAACCCTCTCCCAACAGATGATGGCCATGATGAGTTACATGAGGAAGAGGACGAAGAATCACCTGGGGGAAAAGCGAAGTCCCGTCGGTCCAAAAAGAGGAAGCTTCGTGTAACGGAAGAAGTAGCCTCCCAAATGGTACGAAAGGGCCGAGAACACCGACTGATTTTGCATGCCCTCTATGTCCACAGGCGTCTAACCATTGGACAACTATGTTCACTGTATTTTCGGGAAGAACGGCTTCATAAGATCAGCAGCATCGTCCGACGATTACATGCCTATGGTCTCTTGGAGCGGCGACGCATTTTTGCAGTCGCACAAACCTTAGCAGAAGCTAGAACGTATCATTATGCCTTAACCCCTTCAGGCATTCGCGTGTATGCAGCAGCTTGTATGAATGTTGCATGGCTCCATGAAGACCCGAACTTGCCCAAGCAACATTTCAGTCATGGGGATTTACAAATCGGGAGTCAGGCGGACCACCATTTCATCCTACAAGAGTTCTTATGTGAAATACTAGGAACCCTGTGGAAAGAGAAAGTCTATATTCCTAATAGTGAATGGCGACGTTTCTTGTTTATCGACTCGGCCGAGGAGGTTCACTATCGACCAGACTGGATCCTATTTAAGCCCAATGCCTTCTTTAATCAACTGGCCGAGGAGGGGCGGGTAGGCGAAGACATATTAAGTGTCCCCGTCCTTACCCGAAACCAAGTCGACCAAAAAGTCATCCGTGATCATTACCGAGCAGCCATCTCCGTGGAATGTGATACCGGCACGATGCGGCATGGTACCTTAGTCCAGAAGTGGCATCGAATTCGAAACGAGAAGAATCATATCCCATCCTGTGTGGCAGTCCTTACCGGTGAAGGAAAATTAGGTGAGGAGCGGGTGAAGAATAAGTGGTCCGATAACAAAGTACGTGTCCGAAACATCGGCCTAACCGTTCGGGATGTACTGGAGAGTGAGCTCTTAACAGACGAGATGGTATTTCTAATCGGGAAGCAATCCACCCTTTCTTACGCATCAGCTGCGTACCTACACATGGAAGGGGATCTCACGAAGTCCTTTGCGGAGGTAGAAGCAACCATTCGGACCGTTCACCCTCAGTCGAAAATGCTCACCTTAAAGGACTGGGATGCACGGAAGGTACAAGTAGGGATGCCTAACACTTCCTTTCGAGTTCAGGATCGAACATATGCATGCTTCTTTGCACGCCCGGGTTGGATCAATCCTCATGTCAAAGTGAATGCCATTTTGGAGAAGACAGGACCTGAAGTGCGCGGGGTATTGATATACCACACAAAAAGTCATTTTGCTTTAGACGCTCACCTGTTCCAATCCGAGCGAATTCGCTACGTGGCATTTGATGAGTGGGTCGCCGGTGATCGTTCGTTCTATGTCCGAGTCTTGGACCGGAATGGCGAGTTGTGGGAGGTGAGGGAGGAATGATCTGGCGCAAATGGCTGCCAAACGGAATCTTCGTCACGAGTTATCTGCTCATTTGGCTCATCTTATTATCAGCGCTGGGAATGTGGATCGGACTCATTACCGGAAACGGAGACCTCTCCCATTCCGACATGAAAAGTCTCTTAAGTTTCTGGTACCCGCTCACACCGTTTTACGTCCCGCCGACTTCACATGCGTGGGGGATCTTAATCGTTAGTGGATTGATCTGTTGGAGCGGGTGGCTGTTCAGCACGAGAATTCGATTCTCCAACTCATCACGACGTAGACGTATCGCATTCTTTCTATTTGCTTGGTTTAGTTTTACCGTTCTCATTAGTGTGATTTCAGCAGGGTATATGAAAGGAATCAGCTACGATCGCTTGCTCCTGATGGATGCGTTGGTGAAAGACGAAACGTACCGTGCGTATCTTCATCCAGGTGGGATTAAATTACTGGGGTGGTTTTTCATGATACTGCCCACCTTTGGCATTTATGCCTTTTGGTCCCGATTGTGGAGTGAATACCGCTCAGACCCCGTTATTCAAGATTGGTTTGAAAATTATCGATTTGACTGGAAATACTTAGGCCGTTTTGGTGATGACAAAGCGATGGTGATGCCTGATATTACTCTGGCTTTGGATGCGACCAAGAAAACGCCTGTTATCTTGACAGGGGATTCTCGACAACTTGGTACGGCCTTAATTGGTCCACCCGGTTCCGGTAAAACGAGTTTAAAGATCATCAAAGCGTTTCGACAGGACTTAGCACATATGCAAGCATCGATCAATGCGTTTCCCAAGTACGTCCAAAAGTACGGCTATGGATCGGATGCCTTTTTACGGCAATGGGCAAACCATCTGATCGGCAGCATAATCATTGAGCCCGCTAAAGATTTATGTGATAAAGCGTTTCAACTCGCGAAGGAACACAAGATTCCCGAAGAGCTTACGGTGTATCTGGATCCGACCAACCCTCAGACACCAGGATTCAATGTCATGATTGGTCCGTTGGAGCAAGTCGCTGAAACCTTGACCGCCGTATTTGACGGAATGAGCGAAACGTCCAATGAGTTTTTTAGGCAGTCCTCGCGTACTGTGCTGAAGCAATACATCTACTTGCTGAAATTTTTAAAGAAGAATGAATGTACATTGCTGGAATTGGATCGCATGTATCAAGACCCACGCTTCGTCGCCGATATGGTGGAGGAATTGCAAAAGAAGATTCCTGAACCCGAAATCATGGTGCGGCTGCCAAGAGACAAATACATATTTTGGGCGCTGGCCGATCGTACCGTGAAATGGTTTTGGAATGACGGTTTGGAAGTTGCGAAAACCCGCGAGGGCGTCATTCACAAAGAAAAAGACGGCAGACCCAAGTTCACTGATAAACAGTATGAATTTACTCGCCATACCCGAAACTTGATTTCCGACTTAATTACAAATCCGTATTTAGCGCGAATCCTCATGGGTAAAAACGCAGTAGACTTAGATCGCTTGATGGCAAAGGGCGGTATCTTACTCTGTAATACGGCTAGTGGGGAGTTAGGCAACGTCAGTGATGCATTCGGCAAAATGGTGCTCATGAGTGTCCAGAACGCAGTCTTCCGAAGAAAAGGGGAAGAAAAGACCCGTCCCCTTGTCAGTCTATATGTGGACGAGTTCTATGATTACATGAACATGCCATTCTTGAAACTAACGGGGCAAGGGAGAAAGTACAAGATTGCACCCCTTGTAGCTTGCCAGACGCTATCACAGTTTGACATCAAATTTGGGAACGGCTTTACCGATGGGATGTTAGGAACGATTCGGAATTATATCGCCTACGGTGGGGTTGGAACCTATGACGCGGAGAAATTATCGCCGCTTTTTGGCACCAAGACCGTAGATGAGCTATCTATTCGGGATAACATTACGCCGGAGACCATGACGAATCCAAGCTATTCGTATAGTGAGTCTGTAACCCGTACCGAATCCGAACTCGTCACAGCGGATCAAATCATGTTCAATAAATTCAAGTATTCTTACGTTCGTCTTGTCGTGGAAGGAAGTACAAACAAAGCGATTAAAGCCGAAGGGGACTTTGTGGATTTCGGAAAATCGCACCAATGGCAGAAAGCGTTAAAGGAACCGGCGATTGTTGAATTTCTGAAATACTGGCAACCCCTTCAAGGCGAGGAAGACTCGTTTAGTATGGATTGGATCGACGAGGACTCGACCGTGTTGAAGGATTTGATTCAACAAGGTACGCCGGCCGTTCAGACCTCACCCGCTCCAGGAGGTGGAGCAGAATCCCCCCTTGTCGCTCAGGAACAAAAGAAGGTCGAGTACATTGGCGGAGGAGAAAGCCGATTTAAAGAGGTTCCTAAATCGGATCCACCTAAACGAGGTTTTGCAAATGATCGTACAACCCTGGATAACGAACCTCTCGAACAAGCGAATCCCGCACCTCCACCTCTTGTTGAGGAAACCGCAGGGAGGAGAGAAGAGAAACGGCCGATCCCACCGACACCCGCACAAGAACCGCCTCGATCTCCTGCTCAAGATGCAAGGAGAGAGACGGCAGCAGCGTCGGCATCCGATCTCCTTTTTGGTGGAACACCCTTAAGTTCTGCTATGAACCCGCCGGCCATCGAACCACAACCAGAACCACCCGACCCACATCCAGTTAGCAGGGAAGAAGGAACAGGGGTTCAAGAGGGAATAGATTCGAAACAGGAAGAGCACTCGATCCCCCCATCGGTTGCCGATAAATTGGATACAATAGATCCTCTACCTCAACAGGAAGAACGGTCGACTCCTCCACAGTCGGAACCGAAGGAAAACTTACCCGATGAGGGAGCGAAAAAGAGAGAAGCAGCCGAGAAAGCAAGAAAAAAAGAGATCGAGGAACGACGGAAGGGGACCCCTAAACCGCCAGTAGATTCATCCCTTACTCACATGAAACCCGCCAAAGAGCCCGATATGGATAATCGCTTCTTTCGAAACGTACTCGGACCGAACAAGAAAAAATAAACCAAACCCACATTGCGAGGAGGAGTTCATTTGAGCACCACTATGAATCAAACAGTTCTCGATATGCTTCGAGAGTCCATGCTACGCCGTTATGTTCAATTCGGTACCGTTGTAGAAGTCAAACCCGTTACCCTACCCGGTGACAAAAAAGAGGAAATCATTGAAATCTTATTCCAAGGCGTTTCCGTGTTCTGTAAAAAACAAGATTTTTCCAAGCGTCAGCTTCGCACGTTTCGAGGGTTCCTCGGTACGGAAATTCCTTTCGTCGTCAAAGACATTACAGCTGAAGGTTATGTTATCGTTTCCCGTGTAGAAGCGATGCCGCTTGTCCAGAATCGATTCGTGAAGCATGCCAAAGAAGGGGATATTGTACGCGGTAGCGTAACCGGTATGATTCCAGAAAACAACATTGTGTTTGTTGAAGTCCAAGGATTCCCGTGTATGGTCGGCCCAGGGGAATGGGATATGAACCCGATTACCGATTTAAGAGAAGTTGTCGCGATCGGGATGGATGTTGAGGTCAAAATTACGTCCATCAAGAAAATTGGCGAAGACGGTGAAGATCTCGATAAAGAGTGGGAATTCGATTACAAAATCCGTGTATCCCGCCGTGCTGTTCTTAGAGAAGCCGTGAACAAAGTGTGGGATGAGATTGAAAATTATCACAGAGAAGGCGATAACGTACTCGCCAAAATTGTGGCTCAAGCCCCGGGTCCGAACAGTTGGTTGGTCAAACTCGCCAAAAGCGGAATCGTCATTATCGGCAATCTACAGCGACCATTGAATGAGAAGTACAAGCATTTACCACAAGGGCTGCAGGTTCATGTCGTCATTCGTAACCTAGATAAGCAAAAAAGAGAAGGAAAATCGCGCATTTTCCGGATTGATCCCACTTTGAAGTCCACGATGGAAAATGGATTCTAAAGGTCAGGAAGGGACGCTTTTGTCTCCGGAATCGTTTGAGATTTCCGGATTATGGAGAACGAGGGAGGGTACGCTCCCTTTTCTCGATGATCCAACGGTTTCGTATACCGCGCATACTTGGGACAAACCGCCCATATTCAATCTGAATTTGACCATGCACCGGGTTCAATCCCAACAGATTACGAAGTCAGACATGGGCTTATCTCGATTGTTGATCGACTGGAAATGCTTAACGGAAAAACAGATTCGACAGTTAGGGCGTACCTATTACGATAAAGGCCACTTGGTAGGATCTCGGTTACGACTCCTTCAAAAAACCGGTTGGTTTGATGGATTTGTGATGCAGTCTTTGGACGGGCAGCGGGAGCATATTTGGCTCAATGGGATTGCCGCTTTTCAATACTTCTCCTTTGTGGAGGGGCTTGAAAACCTAGATGAAACGACGGCCATGATTGCCATGAAGGGGTTTGTCGTATCCATATGTGCCATTAATGAATTCCGTCTCCGGTTAGAAGAAAGAGGGAAACCCGCGGAAGCGACCTATTCCCCCATATGGCGGAAATCGGGACCCGTTTTACCGCTAAGCCGCTTGGTAGTCGATACGAACCGTGGTCCTTTAACCTTGTATGTGGAACGTCTGCTTCAAGCGGGCAAACCCCTTTCATACCTGTATAAGAAGATTGCCATGTATGAAGCTATGGTTGAAAAAAATGGGGGTACGTTACCGGCCGAGCGTGGTGGCGCGGCAATGGTGGTGTGGAGTGTAGGCAGCATTCAGGCCATTGAAGAGCTTGTGGCATCCATTGACCATTTTCCCGACCATTTTTTAATGACATTTCTTGTTGACGAACATATGGATTCCTTTCCCAACGCCTTCTTTCTGGCCAAAAAGGGTCGCAATGTAGGAGATGTGGAAATTCGCCCGCTCAACATGGATTTATTCTAATCAACCCGTCGGGTGGATGCCTGACGGGTTCTTTCTATAACGGAGGTGGAAGTTATGCAATCGCACCGAATTGTACTGGGACTCGGAGAAGAATCCCTGTCCATGGTGGTCAAAGAGCAGCTGGACCGAGATGGAGTTGGGAAGGTGGTTGGCACAGCCCTTACACGCAAAATGGTCACGCAACGGGTGATGGAACAATCCGCCACGTTGGTCATTCTCGGCGAAATGCTCGTCGGGGAGCAAGAAGACGATGCCGAGTGGCTTGACTTGATCGAGGATATACGAAAAGTCGACATCGGGATCCGCATTGTCTTTTTCTGCAAACGGCCAGAGGATGATATATTTTTAGCCAAGTTAGCGACCCTCATGGTCACCGATATCTTTAACGAGTTAAAGTTTCCACCAGGATGGACTGATCAATTGAAGCAGCCACCGAAGTATGCACATGCGGAAAAGTTCCTTCGCAAGAAAGAAGAAGCATTAACCGATTTACGGAAACGCAAGCAGCGGCCAGAGGAGACACCCGAAGAAATTCTGCAAAAGAACTTGGCTCCTCAACCTGAACCACCGACACCCGCTCCGGCTCAGCCAAATGAGACGCAACCCGCAACTAAAATTATCGAGAAGCGGGTGGTCGAGAAGGAAATCGTCATTGAACAGGTGAAGATCCCACCGCGGAGCACGGTGATCATCTCCTTATTTAGTGGAGCGGGTTCATCGCAGCTCGCTCGCATCTTAGCGGAGTATATTGCATCTCTGCAGGTGGATGTCGGAATCGTGGAATCGGCCCTCGTCCCACCGGCTTGGTTTGAAATCATTAACGGATGGTCCATCCTCGACAATAATAAAGACAATTGGAGATGCTGGCACTCGGTTATACGCGCGGGGGAAGAAACCCCTTCCTGGGGGGACGTGTTGGAGGTAGAGAGGGTCAAGTATATCGCCCGCAGTACTAAACATGATTCTATCTATTCCGAATGGTCGGAGCAGGACACGGCCTATCTGTTAGCTTACAGCCGGAACATGTCTGTGATGTTCTATGATGCCAGCACCAACTTCCATGATCCCCGTGAACAAATCGTCCTTCGCAGCGCGGACCGCATTCTGGTCGTCGGCGGCTATGATGTCGTCCGGATGGAACGGGAATTTGCCAAGTATGAGAAAGCTCTCACGCCATTTTTAGAAAAGATGATTTTTGTTCTGAATAAGAGCACGCCGCGACTGACCCGGATCCATGATGCTGAAATCAAAAATGTGTACGGGATTCGAAAGTTGTTTCATGTGCCCGCTCTCATCCCCCTCGTGGAACTGTATATGGAGGGCGGATCCTTTTGGAAAAGCAGCTACGTTAAAGAAGAACAAAAGCAAGCGATGCGCGAGGTCATGGACGAGCTGGCTAAGGCTATTTTAGGGGACGAAGTCGTAAAGAAGCTGCATGCGCGGAAACGTGGAGGAATCTTTCAACGAATCGGAAACTTCTTTCGAGCTGGGGAAGACGATTTGGATTTGGACGAGGGGACTGCATAACAATCTTCAAAGTTTGGGCTACAAGCCTTTTGAGTAAAGGAATGATATTATGCCATCAGAGATAAATATGAAATTTATAAAGAAATTAGATCAAATGTTGAGTAGAGAAACACTGTCAGTAATGAGAGGGAATCAGAAACAAGCTTATAAATATGTTATGTGTGCTATCTTCATAAACATAATAGGTGGAAATAATCTACAGGCTGGACAATCTGCAAATTTGCAACTCTCGGAACAAATAAAGAATACTCGCCGGGAGGTGGGGATAAGCGATGATACATTAAAACGAATTAAGGTAGATGTAGAGAAAAGTCTTAATGCTAATAACATTGTTGGATATAAGAAAACTGACTTCTTAGAAACTCTAATTCAATTTTTTAGAAGTAGGCTAAAAGACATCATGTTAAATGAGAGATCTCTATTTCAAGCAAGTGAGGCTAGTCATTTAATAGACATAAAAGGTTTTTTTTATGATAGAGGCACTCCTGTATTGAACCACCATTGGATAGAGTTTAACGTAGAGCAGGGACTTATTCCAACATTTCCCGTTCCGTTTATTCTGAACGATCTAAAGGTTCATTGGAACCATTTTATTGATCGTTATAACTTCTATTATGATGAACTTAAGCAAGTAAAAAGTGATGAAGGTTACTTAGAATTTATAAAACGTGAAGATATTCGTGAAGCTAATCACACCATTTCAGGTTTATATCGTACGTTGATTTTTACATCGGTGACATTAGTTGAAGCATACCTATATGATGTTTTCTATAATATAAAAGAATCTAATGCTGTCAAAGAACCATCTTTAATCAATGTTTTAGCTATCCAAAGAATTAACGACACACAGATAATAGAGCAGTTGCTGTATAAATTATATCCGGATTTAAAGAATACTATTTTTGACCTGTATAAAGAGTACAAGAATATACTAGTACAGCGAGATTGTTATGTTCATGCTTCAGCGTTTTCAGATCCATCAAATAAAACCAAAATGCAATTTTTTTTAAATCTAAATAATAAGAGTGTAGTGAATTCTTTGAAATGTTGTACTAATTTGATAAAAAAAATTGAAGAAAAACTGGCCCCAGATTACAAAATCCTATTTTGGTGGGAACACTATCAAATTGATTTAGATTTTGAAAAGATGGAGAAGTTAAAATTGACTAATGACAATGCAAGAATTACACGTCTTACCTTCTATTAACGAGGTGAAGCATGCCTAATACAAAGATAATTTTACCATTAATCCTGGTTCTCGAAGGGAAGCTGATGTATTTTGCCGTTAATAGAGTCCAAGATCCAAACAGTAGCAGATTGGTCTACAAGAAAGGTACAATCCTTTCTAGAAGAACTAAAATTAGGCATGGATGATTTTGCTTCCATCTCAAGCATGACCAAGCAGATCACGCATGAATATCACTCCCGATTCATCATCGAACTTATCCAGAATGCTCATGATCCTCTTCCTGCTTCTGGAGGAGACATACGGATCATTTACGACCAACCCAATCACAACTTCTACATTGCGAATACAGGCACATCTTTCACAGATGATAATTTTAAATCCATAAGTAAATTAGGGCAGAGTTCCAAAGAACCGAATAGTTCTATTGGGAATAAAGGAATTGGATTCAAAAGTGTACTCGAGGTTTCCGATGAGCCCGAGATCCACTCCGGACCCTTCTACGATGGCGCCTATCAGGGCTATGCATTTCGATTTTCGCCAAAACTCTTGTATTCCAAACTTCCTGCCTTATTGAAGGAAATGATAGAGACCGGTATGCCAGTTGACCTGTCACCTTTGGTGGGTTATCCCATTAGAGTTCCTAACTGGATCGTCCAGCAACAATTTCAGGAATTACGTTTTCGATTGATGGAGATGATCCCATCAACGATTGAGGTAGAGTTGAATGGACTTGCAGCTGTTCTGGAGCAACAAATCCTAAGACTATCGCCTTACCAATTTCCATTACCCATACAAGATAGCCAGGATCCAATCATCCAAGAGTTTGGGTTGAAGGAATATGCAACTGTAATCAAACTCCCAATAAAAAATGCCTCCAGTCTGCAGAAGGTGGAAGAAGCTCTACGCGCGTTAGATTTTCATTTCCTTCTCTTTCTTCCCAAATTACATACGATCAGCATAACCACGATTCAATCAACCGGAACAAAAACCAGGTCCTACCATAAAGAAGTAGAAGCAACCCAATGGCTTAACCTCAATCGAGTCACGCTATTTGAAAATGGAACGCCCATGTCATCTCATTGGATATCCACCTTAACCGTATATAAGTCTGACCCGGGATTCGTGGATGCCTTAACTTCTTCCGACCTGCCTGAAAAATGGTTAGAATTAACCGAAGCGACCCTCAATATTTCAATTGAAGAATCTAGGATCGTACCAACGGGGAAATTCGCTATCTTCTTCCCCACAGAGGAACCAACGACAATGCCGTTCTGGGTAAACGGAAGTTTTTTTGGAGACCTCAGTCGAACTGAACTTGATTTTAAAACCAACCACTGGAATACGTATTTGCTAAAAAGAGCCGGAGAACTACTCTATAGCAGCATCGAGCAACTCTCTCACATGCCGGCAGTGCCCGTCACGACATTAATGGACCTGATCAGCTTTTCAAATCAGCACCCTCTATTTACAAGTCTGAAAGATACGTTATCACGAAATGGGCAAACCTTGTCTGAATGGAAACTCTTTCCGAACTATGAAGGGAAGCGAAAGAGCGTCAATCTTAAGCAATTGTACATTCTCCCTACAATCCCTGAAGTACAAGTTATGACTCCGGATCGAATCTCAAAATTCAGTGAGGAGATTCTAACCCATATCGATTCGGCCCGTACAGATAAACTCAACGGTTTTGCGAAAGCAATAGGTATGGAAGTAATCCCTTCTCCGACATTGTGGGCGTACTGGGCCGAAAAAATGGCGACTGAGCTTCTATCTTCTCAGGCAGATATCTTAGAGTGGGATCAATTTTATGATGATCTCTTCCTCATTCATTCCAAGTTAGGTAATAGTCGAGATGGAATTAAAGATTGGTTGGCTGGAAAATCTGTATTCTTAACAAGTGAAGATACGGTTGCAGCGTCTCAAAATCTCTCCGCACTTTACTTTTATCCAAGAAGCAATACCCAGCAACTTGTCATTCCTTCCTACATTAAAGATAGATTTGCGTTTCTTCATCCCAAGTTAGCCTATTCGGAACAAGATACCGAAAAGAGTTTATTGGAAAAGTTCGCTACGAGATATGAGTATCCGAGATTAATGGAAAGTGTAGTTCTGCCTGCATACAGGGAGAAGGGGGTAACCACGGACCACGAATTGTTCAAGATGTTAGAATGGGTTATTTCCCTCTACAGAGATAGTCAACTTGATCGCTTGGGAGATGTTCTCCTTCCCTGCCGGGGCGGTTGGTATCCTGCTAAACATGCCATTGCCTCTTCGGATTGGAGTTCGATTTTTGAATTCGCAGAATCGATGACAAAACTATGCGAATTTTCAAAGTCAAATGCGACCGGTTTTTCTTCTTCTGACCATCTATTATTGGATTTTTCGGCCTATCCCGATTTTCTTCAACAATTAGGTGTTGTTTCGATTGGGAGGTTTTTCAGAGAAATCGGAGTTTCCGATGTATTTACACTCGGACGATGTAAATTTCGCGTAATTGGCAACGGATCTCAACTTAGTTTTTCTACTTGGGAAAATGCGCCTACCCGTTATTATTCAACACTTAGTCAATGGATCCAGTTAACTTCGAATCCCGACCCATCCCGGAGGTATACATTTAATGTTGAATGCCTGCTAATCACGCAGCACGACATCATTTTTTCTGCACTGCCTCATGAATTAATGTCGGACTTTTCTTCACTCCTGCTTGCATCAATCGAAGTGTGGATTAGACAGAGACCTAACTGGTCTTCCGCAAATATTTCCAAAATGAATTCATCATCATCTTTTGTAAGAAATTCTCCACTGATGGTGCTACTTAAAGAACTGAAGTGGATCCCTACCAAGGTATATGATGCAATTGAGTATCGGCAGCCTAATCAGACCATTCTCATTCCGGATGCTGCCAGTAGACATGCACATCTTCCCCATGTAGAGAAGACCTTCGCACAGCGAGTATTACCCTTTTCAGAAACTTTATCTAAATCTGCCGGATTACTTAATGCCTCCATTCCCGACGCGACGAGTGGCGCTTCATTGCTTACATTTTTGGCCGGGCAGTATGTATCAGAGGACGATCGCACATTCCGCTCATTTTATAACCATATGTGGAATCAGTATTTAGATCATCCTAATTTTGCGCAATCCAAAGTTGCAAGTGTCCTCGTTCAAACAAGCGATGGAATCATAAACGTATCCGCAAACGAGAAATTATACTTAGTTGCCGGCGATGAGAAAGGTCTTCGAAACCGCCTGCTAAAATCCAATTCGGTACGCATATTACTTGCCGAACAACTGAATAAAGGTGACATTGAGAAGCTCCATCAAGCATTTGGTTGGCTACCCAGTCATTCCTTAAAGAGGACTATAGGCCCTGTATATTCAGAATTAGGAAAGGTAGAGGAGCTCTTAGAAAACGACCATCGAAACGGGCTCATCGTCTTTCTTCTCGCAATCGCATGTTTTGGACACGGTAACCCCATTAAGCCAGGAAGCACCACATTTTTACATGCAAAAAAGATTTTACAGGAAACCGTTATTTTGAATGCTGACCGTCTTACCGTGTCTCTGGTTGATGAGAACCATGAGGTATTACACGTTGAAGATGTGGACTGGGTCATTGATCACGAGAAACGCATCTTTTATTTAACCTCACTTGTAGAATTAAAGGATCGAATTGCTGAGGGGATCGCTGAGTTACTTGATAATTCACAGCTCATTTATCCATTGAAAGTCGCAATGATGTCGCTGAAAGGATTAAACAGGAGCAAAGAGGAGCGCATGGAGGTTCTTCGAAACATGGAGATTGATCAGGAGCAAGTCAAACTTATTGAACTTCTTCTGAACGATGAGCTGACATTAATTCGAGATAACCTAGATTTAATCATTCCTGCGTGTGGGTTACCCATGATGGATCTCCATGGTTACGATACCGTTGAATCCCTAAAAACAGGCTTGCAACAAGAAATCAACCCCACATTTGCTGATTTCCTAATGGTCGCTGCTAGAAAGACAAGCAATCTTGAGATTGGACACTACCTGTATGAACAACGAGGGGTGACTTTGCGAACATGGAATTCCATCCTATTGCAATCTCAAGTGCGGCACCAAGCAGTCATTAATCTGTCCTTGAACACCTTGTTCCAGGAGCACAAATCTCGTACGAGAAATAGAGTTTTAGCACTTGTCAGATGGCATGCCTTACAAACAGACAATTCCGAATGGTACAAATCCACATTGAGCAACTATGCAAAATGGAGTCTTCCGAGTAGCTGGGCCCTTGAAGATTGGACTATTCAAAATGACCGCTTTGAAGAGGAAACGAAGTCATGGTTTGAATCCCAAGGGCTGTCTAAGCCAGAAGCATGGGAACCGGTAAATAACTCTCCTGAGGAAATTTCCCGGTCCAATTATAAGCTTTGGAAGGAACACGGGGCCCTATTCTTGCAGATTGGCAAGTTACTTTCCAATCGAAACGGACACAATTTTCCTTATGAAGACATTGATGTGCTTTTGGAGCGAATCCTCCCTGAAGCTCAAGTTCGTTTCCAGTGGCGGGAGTATGACGAAGCTACACTGATCCAAATGGTTTCTCCTCTCTATCCGCCAACTTCCGTTGCGTCTTCAAATGTTCAAGCTTGGATGATTGGATACGGATTCTCACAGGATGATGTAAATCAGGAAAAAGAAGCCTATAGGAAGAAAAAAGAAGAGGAGCGGGAAAAGAAGCTTCGAGAGCAAAGAACACTCGATGTTGCAGGAACCCCTTTTGAAGTTACAGAGGAGAGTCTTTATGATATGGGAGAAATCCTTAAACTACTAGCTGAACGCCTTACCAGCAGTAGTAGCCTGGACTCCCCGTTACAGCCTACTCGTAATCCGGATACAACCACCCCCCCATCAGCTACGCCTTCAAGTGGTGGAACTGGTGGGGGCAAGGGTAGTGTTGTTCCAAATCGACCGACTACTGATCAAGATAAAGGAATAGGCTATGCTGCGGAGTTTTTTATGCATCACTGGCTAAAGACTCATCATGACATCACTCCCGAATCTTGGGTCTCAGGCAATCGCAGATATTATACCAAAGGCATCGATTCCCTTGATGACACGCTTGGCTATGACTTTGTGGTGTACAAAGGTGGGAAAACCTTCTTCATCGAGGTCAAAGGAACGAGAGGTATGAACGAGCTTATACGATTAGGTCCCACCGAAACGGCAGCGGCTCGAGACTCGCTTCAACGAGAGCGTACAGGAGAACCCGTTCAATTCGTCATTGCCTTTGTCACGGAGGTATTATCTAAACCGCACATTGAGTTTCTAGTCAATCCCTTTAGTTCAGAAGGCGCTTTATTTTATACATTTCCAAAGGAGGATGGGGGGGTGCAGCTTACCTTCTCATTAAAGAACGCGGTAAGAAGCGAATTTGGGAAGATGGAATCTAACTAAACTCGCTTGCCGTATTTTGGAAACCTATGCTACAATGGGCGTAGAGTTGATTGTATTTCTTTACGCGAACCCGAAGCCCTAGTTGGCGGAATTTTATGGGAGTTTACTGTCCCCATGGAATCCAGCCAACTGGGCTTTTTTGCGTTTCACAGCTCTATTGGCGGATATAGCGACCCGTTTCAATTAAAAGGCTCCACACTCATTCCCTCTTAAGATCATTTAGGGAACAGATGTGGCTATTTTTATTTCTGGAGGTGAATGCCCCCGATCAGATGGTCTGTGGGGCGAGGATGAGTACTTTAATGGAAATGATGGATGACACTGCAATGGAAATCACAGGATTGGCAACTACGATTAAGATTCGTGATCAGTCCAGGTTCCTCCACATGATTAAAGCTGTAGCTGCGGTTTGCTCGAGTAGTGATGCCCAGCCCGTGCTAAGCATGTTGAAATTCGACGTGAAAAAGAAAATGCCTAAGGGTGATGGCAGTTTTCATGCGGTGAACGCCATTTTTTTGACAGGAAGTAACGGGGTCCAATCTTTATTGATGGGAACCGCTGCGATTGAAGGTGCCACCGATTCCATTATTGAAGCGGATCGGGAAACCTCCATACTGGTACCGGCAAAAACATTTGCCGGTATGCTGTCGAAAATGCCATCCGGAAACCTCTTCCTCGAAATCGAGGAAAAGAAGGTCACCCTTAAAGCGGGGAAAGCCAAATATTCCTTATCGGCTCTTGATGCTTCCGAGTATCCGACGGTTGAACTGACCTCAGGCGAAACAATAACCGTTCACGCGCAAACTCTTATCAACGCGCTTAAGGCGACTTCATATGCCATGAGCACAAAGGAAGAGCAAGGTGCACATTTTTGTGGGGTTCATGTTCGCAATACCGAGCACGGGCTTATGTTTGAGGCAACCGACAGGAGTAGGGCCGCCCTTGAAATCTTGAAAGATGTTACTGGACCCATTGATGTCATTTTATCGAGCAGCACCATTAAAGTCATCTGTGATGTATTTAAAGATGCAACCGGTGACGTGAGGTTATGCTCGGCGCGAAACACGATCTCCATTTCAGGGAGTGGTTCTACGGTGATTAGTCGGATCCTAGATGGGATTTTTCCTAATCTGGACCCACTATTCTCCAAAACAACTTCCGCTGAATTTATGGTTGACCGTGAGGCGCTCATCGGCATTTTCGAACGCTCGGTGGCGTTAATCGGGAAAGACAAATCGGCTGTAGATCTGAAGCTCGTGGATCAGGAAATTCACATTTCTGCAAAAGGCGAACTTGGCAGCGGGAGTGAATCGATTCCCATTATTGAATCCAATGGGGAAGTTTCCTTGAGATTGTCACCGAGCATCTGTATCGATGCCCTTAACAACCTGGCCCCGTATGCTCGGGTTCGTTTCAAAATTAAGGGAGCCTTGTTGCCTATCTTACTGGAAGGACTTACTGAGGATGGGCAAACCGCGAGTAGGCAAGCTGTGGTCGCCCCAATCAGACCTCAGGAGGTGTAGCTTCATGTCTACGGAGATAAAGGTCACCTGTATCCGTTGTGAGCGCGCTCAGACAGTGAAGATTCAGCCGGGTCAACGTGTTTTTAGTCTTCAATGCCCGGAATGCGGACTTACGGAGTTTTCCTCACGTCCTTTCGCATTGTTTACGGAACACCACCGACCGATCTATCGGATCTATCAAGCCCAGCTGTTGGACGGGGAAATGATCAAATTCTCCGTCAACAATGTGCGTGAGGTGTCTCTCCGCAAGGAGATCGAGATCGGGGAGAAGCTCATTCTACCTAACAGCTTGTTGCTCGAGTATGAAACGTTCAGTCGAAATGAAGCTCGGTCACTCGCGACGGAATTATAACAGTTAAAGGAGTGGGAGACATTCTTCCCGCTCCTCTCTTGTTTTATCCGATAAGAAGGCAACACTATTCTAAACCAAAAGAGGAGGGGCCCTGGTCACGAAATGATCGGGGCATATACTATGGCAAAACTTAAAGGTATCTCGGTTCAATTTCTAGGGAGCATTGTTCCGTCCATCTGGATTCCTACGCAAACGGTTGTAGGCATGCGATTCAACTCTTTGATGCAGAAGGTTTTCCTATGGCCACCGCGTCCCTTAATGTTCCTGCAGTCGAACTACCGGACAATCATGTTGTCATCAAGGACTACAGCGAAAATACGGGAATGTTGGATGCTTTGGTGAAAGCTGGGGTAGTCCGTAGTACAGGTGTTCGTGTGAATGTTGGACATGTAACAGCTCCCGTCGCGGAATTGTTAGTCATGAGTTAGACCTTGAAAGTCTCTCGAACTTTATCTAATGCGAGCACGTTTCCGATATGGAGCGTGCTTTTTTGATGAAAACTACTTATCTCCATAAGGAGGGTTTCTATGAAACCTATATATCTATTTGTTTTCCATGAGGAAAACCATACCCATTTTGGGGCACATACCAATCCGGTGAAGCTTTTAGAGGATGCCCGGGAGCCCCTTCAAAAGTACATGGCTCAATATGGAACAAGGGAAGCTGCTTTACCGGTGAAGGCTGCTAAAAAAGCTTATGCCTCGATGTATGCTTGTCGTCTTAATGGGAAACCAGGACGCTCCATTTGGCACTATAGCTTCAATGGTCAACATTGCTTGGAGGAAGCGATTGAAGAGGGCATTCAGGATCTGCAACGCTTTGTGCCCCACACAATGGATACCTCACTTCCTTCCACATTTGTGACGGCCCTTCCATCGCTCCTTGCCACGCTAACCAAGGGAGGGAGTCTCTAATGAAAGCAGCCGTATATATGTTGATCTTGAATAACGACTATCCGGAAAGTTACGGTCATGTGAATCCCTATATCCTCCTCGGAAAGGGTAAGCAGGTGCTTCGGGACTATTTGGACCAAAATGGTAGCCATATCGAAGGTTTACCGGAGAAGTATTGTGAGATCGGGTATGTTAATCTCGTCAAAGTCTTCTTGGACTGTTCCGAGTCGAAGAAAGTCTGGTCCTATTGTTTTGACGGAGATGAAACGGTTGGAGATGCCATCAAACGAGCCGAAGTCGATGTCACTGTTGAATTCGAGGATCCAGCCTTTCCTTTGGTGTCACAGTTGCATACCACGATGATTGATATTGCGCGTTATGCCGGCAGTTTGATCGAACGGGGTGAGATTCAGCAAGTGGGGGATCCCATACAGTTTGTTCATCAGGTCATCACATTGGCCGATGAGTTTACGGATAATCCCCAACTCTACCGGAGCGATTACTATGGCACAATCGGAATGTTTACAAGGCGACGTTTACGTGAGCTTCAAGCAGCTGAATTCATATCGACCGAGGAAGAAACAATGGGCTAAGCAGTCAGTCTAAACCATTTTCAATTTAAAGTGAGTACGCTCCTTAAGCGTGCTCCTTTTTATTATCCAGGAGGGATTCAGATGTGGAGTTGGATTAAACAGGTCGTAATGAGACTGAGGCTAGAAGATGAGGATGAAGAGATTCTTGCCTACCGGTCAACGAAGCGGGTTGCGGACAGATCTTTCCCCGTAGATGAAGAATGGGGCATCTCATAGGATGGCGATAACTATTAAAGGAGAGCTGAATAAAATGGAACCTGCTCAAGAGAATGTCATATATGTATTTGAGATCATCGGACTGACTCATCTAGTCACGGTTGCTCAGCCCAATCTCGAGAAATTGATTGAAGACATCGAATATTCAACCCATGACTATCTGAACCATTATGCAAAAACAAGTAAACATCTGCCCGGCAGTTTTTGCGTGGTCCAGCGGGTTCGATTGGATGGAACTATTGCAGAAATCATATGGCGCCATGATATCGGTCAAGATGATAGCTTTGAGGATGATTTAATTCATTTGAAGTTGATGGCGGAGCGTGAATCCTCATGGAATGGGTAAAGGATCGGTATGTTGAAATGGGAGAGGTTGTTCAAGTATACAAGAATTTACATGAAGATAAGTTCTCGGTACGCAGCAAGAAGACTGGATTGGTTTGCGCTTACTGCGAAACGGCTCTCTTAGAAGGGGTGAGGTTTCATGTCTCGACAAGCGGCAGAGCCCGTGTCCTCGAGAGGCAGGTTCGTTCTGTGCATGCCTACGTGGAAGGTAGGTTGGTCTCCTTGGATCAAAACCTTCCGTTGTATACACGGACTTGCGTTTATTACCAGCCCTATAAGACCGCCACGTTCGTTGTAGAGGCAACTGGGGAACCGGTTGGAAAGGTAGAGTCCGCCTATGTTACGAACAATCGGGTATATGTCTTGGAATCTATTCCCCTCTTTTAATCGAGCATTCCTTCCTGATAGGAAGTTACTTCCCAGGGAGGCCGCCTAATGGAGAATGTCATTAACACGATTATTCATGGGGACTGTATGCAAATTATGCCACTTCTTCCTGAAGCCAGTGTGGATTTGATTTTTTGTGATCTCCCTTTCGGGACGACTCGAAATCCTTGGGATAAGCTACTTCCTTTGGATGCTCTCTGGCAGCAGTACGAGCGACTTATGAAGCCGAAGGGTGTTATCGTATTATTCGCTAATCCTCCTTTTGATAAGATGCTATGGGCGAGTAATCCAAACCTATACAAGTACGACTGGGTGTGGGAGAAGAACAAGGCTACGGGGCATCTAAACTCCCGTATACGCCCGATGAGCGCTCATGAGTATTTATGTGTCTTCTACAAGAAAGAGCCCGTATATAACCCTCAGATGACTTTTGGCCATCATCCGATGACGTATGCCAAGCGGAAAGCGACTTCATCCGTGTACGGTCACGTCGATGGGGTTTGCAATGTGGGCACGACGGACCGCTTTCCACGATCCGTCTTAAAGTATCCCGTCGTTAATAACGATGACCCGGAGCGGATTCATCCGAATCAAAAGCCCGTGTCCCTATGCGAGTACATGATCTCCACGTATACCATGGAAAATGATTTGGTTCTGGATTCTTGTACGGGAAGTGGGTCTATTCCGGTGGCAGCTCAAAATCTCAATCGACGGTTCATCGGGATTGAAAAATGGTATAATTTTGCGGTTCAAGCCCAGGAGCGGGTTCAAAACTCTCCAGTCTTATTTTCGATTTAACGATTGAACATCGGGTGCCTCGGCATCCGATTTTTTTTAAAAAAATATTAAATGACAAATGAAAATATAGTATTACGCTGACAATGTGTAGGGCAGTTTATCTCAAAGATTTAGGATATCAATTGGAAAATGTATTACCAAGACTGTGGGTGGTTTAGGGTGTCAAAAGAAAAAAGACCATTAATGAAAATTATAGCTGTAGACTGACAATGAGGTTCCGCCTCGCGACGAACACCCCTGCTTTTGGCTAATGTTAGGACCTTGCCAGCCTTTACTTTTGTACAGTATATTTTTTAAGCGAAAATTACCGAATTGTGGTAATCTGTATGAAAATATATGAAGGTAAGAAATGAATGGCTCAATAAAAATTAGGATATCCGAGATGAGTTATTGGTGTAATAGCTGAAAGGCCATTTATAGGGAATTGCAATATGCGGTACCCGATTACTATCCCGTTGGAGGGAACCCGTTTACCTTCTTGCAGGCCATGATTAATCCTGAGATCGAGAAGATTTTGTTCAATGGTGCAATGGTCCAATCTACTTTGGAGCTTTTGGCAAGAATATTAGACAGCAACCTTGGAAGATAGATTTCAAACATGGGGGTACAAATGAAACCAACACGTATAATACTTAACTCTATATTTTGTTTATTGTTAAGTGTAGTTATAATGAGTCCAGCTCATGCTCTAGTCACATCCGATAATGTTCGACTTTCCGTGATGGAAAACATGCCGATCGGAATTTCTTCCAATTATCAGGCTATCTCCCTAAGAAACGTTCCCGATGCATACAGACAAGACGGTTCTGTAGTAAGTCGAGATAAAATTGGCGATATCTATTTGGATAACGTCAGAAAGGTAACGGATTGTGGCTTGCACAGACTGATACTAAGAACAGATGGAACCGTATGGGCCTGGGGGAGGGACGTAGATGATATCCTCGGCGTAAGCGATAATTTGTTCTATGCTGTGGATGACGGAATTCTTAATAGCGTAACCGCTCCGGCAAAGGTTAATAATCTAGACGGAGTGGTTGACATCGCTTGCGGCCCAGACCGTTCCTATGCAATTAAGGAAGATGGTACAGTATGGATTTGGGGGAAGGATTCGAATGGAGGAACCATATATCATACCCCGATTCAAATGAGAGAGATCGATAATGCAGTGGGTATTTCGGTTAACGGGTATAGTGTAAACTTGTTGAATTCGAATGGAACAGTAGTCTCCTTCACTAGCTTCGGTCCAGAAAGCACCTATCATCCTAATACGCCTGAATATGTGTTGAGAAGTGAACCAGAAAATTCCGATGTCTTACTGGACGGTATAGTAACTATTTCTTCTGGCGGATATCATAATCTGTTTTTAAATTATGATGGAGAAGTATGGTTTTCCGGAAAGCCGTTATCGAACTCTAATTTCAATCCCATTGCTATCAAAGTGAACATTCCTGAAAAAGTTGTTGCCGTATCCGCTGGCACATACTACAGTCTGTTTCTATCCGCTACAGGTAAAGTTTATGAATGGGGCGTGCGATGGATCGGAGCCGTTCAGGAGGTCATCCTAGAACCAAGACCCATACAATCTCTGGATGAGGTGAGCACCATTGAAACAGGCTATAAACTGCATTATGCCATTAAGCGGGATGGGTCCCTGTGGCAGTGGGGGATGGATCATTTTAATGCTGGAGGAACCATATATCAGGATCCGGTAGAATTAGCTACAGGGACGACCATGCTTCAGCACGATCCCCTATATTTAACCGTGAATAACCAAATCATAAACGCCGTGCAGTCTCCTGTTATTATAGATAAACTAGCCTATTTGCCGATTCGGACCGTTGCTGAGTATCTTGGTGCGGAGGTGTTATGGGACGAAGCCAGGGACCAGATATCCATTTCTACTAAAGCCAACAAAATCTCAACTCAGATTAATAGCTCTATCGCGGTTATTAACGGGAAAGAAATGATCATGGAAGGCCCTGCGCTTCTCCTAAACGGCTACAGTATGGTCCCCGTACGTTTTATTTTGAATGCATTTGGCGCTACAGTCGATTGGGATAATGATTTTAGATCACTTCGAATAATCACGGATAAGGACTACCTAAAATATAGCTGGAACACCATTCAAGGAACAACCTTGATTGATCAAGTTATTCGTCATGTTACGTTTTCAGGGAGTGAAGTAACATTTACCGTACCCAATCTCGAGCCTTATCAAATTCAAGTTTCTGGGGGGACTTTTTGGGGCACGGGAGGATACTTGAACAAAACTTTTTCTGGCGGGACCGTTTATCATTTCAATTTAGAGGATCTTCGAAATGAGAATTTTCAAGGTGATCTTGGACTCCAGTTCATTTTTAGTAAAGAGTCGAGAGAGATTGAGCAATATACAGTGCTTGCTCCCAACGCATCAACGGAGGACGGTCGTTCTCCACGAATTCTTGATCGTTGGAACAAAGAAACTCCTCTTTCGTTTGTTCTGAAACTTCTCAATCCGATGCCAGGCAACAACTGAAATTTAATGTTTTGTAATTCGAAAAGCTGCGTGAAACCTACACATCCAGTCTAATACTTAATTTTCCTTGAAGAGTTAAATCCAAGGCCTGATTTATGGCGTAAATAACAAAAAACGCTCAAATGATATATTCTGAGCGTTTTTTTTTTCGAATTTCTATCGAGTTGGAACTAATTGAGACTCTGATAAATACTTTTCAAACGTATGGTCTGGATGGTACATTTCTAATAAATACACATCGAGTAACTGACTTTCGGTTTTACTTTGATCGTAAAAATCATCAGTGATAAGTGTGTGATATTGTGGATGCTTCACCATAAATTCTTGCACATGCTGCTCGATAACATGAAGGGGGAGCTTCTTTCGTAACGCGTTTATCTTCTGAACACGATCTCTGCGATACTCGTCCTTTAATTTGTAGAGCATTTCCTTTTCCTCTTGAACCTTGGCTTGCTTTAGCTTGTCGATTTCGAAAGTTGTTAATTTCTTTCTATAATCATCCTTAAATGCGGTGAGCGTGTAGGCAGGGATATTTTTAACTTTGTCATTATATATGTCTTGTTCGATAACAGCCAAGTTTTCTTCTATGTATTCTTGCTCGTACTGACGCATGGCCATCTGGACTTGAGCTTTCTTGAGTCCAAAGTCTTTTTCTAATCGTTCGGCTAGTCGGAGCTTCTCAGCTGGCTCGATGTAGTTGTCACCATGCTTCTGCTTGGAAAAGATAATAAACTTCAACTTCTCCACTTTCCTTACATTCTTGATTTCTTCGTAATCGAAATACATATCTGTTTTTTCGGCAATCTCTCTATGCGCCACTTGGAGCACTTTTTGTTTGAAGTTTGCATAAAGCGTATAGTCGTTTTCAATCCCTAACAGGGTTTTCAGTTCATCCACTTCAAAAGTTCGGACTCCAATCGCCTCATATTGCTTCAGTAATTCATAGATCCGATACGAGTGACTGCTCTTCAATTTAATAACATCTTGCAATTTATAGGAAGTAAACCGTTCCTTTAACTGGAGAAAATACGGCATTAGTTTCGGACTAAACTCCAATTCAATTATCCCATGCCCCTCAAAATATTCTGCAGAAGCCAACCAAGAGAGCTGAAGCTTGGACTCATCTTTGACAATGGTAAATGTTTTCTTCAGTAAACCGCTTGTTATTTCTTGCAAGTGGGCATAGATCGAATTAGACTTGATATCTAGTAATTTCGATATTTCTTTCACGCTGAATTGATACCTCTTGAATTCCTTGTCCTGCATCTGTACTTTAGAGGCGAGAAGCAGTATAATTCTCAATTCATAGGTTGATAGTCGGTATTGTGCTTGAACCAAATCATTGGATTTGGTAACGATCAACTGCCCTTTTGATGACATGTATTCACCCCATTGTTTGGCAATAAACATAGTATACAACAGATCATCATCTATAACTATTCCTTTTCAATTTGTTATATTAAAAATCTTTGAGACTCCATCTGTATCCAGTCTAACTATAACCAAATGGGGTTTATGTTGAACATTAAATATAACCATTATGTGGTCAACAACACTAAATTTATCGTAATGGAACCTAACTATAACCGATTTAGGGTCAAATACATGGAATCCATCAGAGGAAAAGGAAATATTTATGGAGAGATGCTACTAATTACCCCAAATTAGTTATAGATAAAAGAGATAGCAGCCTAAAATAGTTATAAATAACTACTTTTTGGTGCATTATTGCCCCAAAAAGGTTATATTTCACTCACTAAAGGGTATAGTTCGCACCATATTAGTAATATTTAAATTCCTCTATTTGTTATACTTCGCCCCATAAAGGTTATATATAACCCTAAAATAGTAATAATTCACCCTAAAAAGGTTATAGTTATAGCTAACAATCCCTTACAGAGCAAGGGATCTCAGCGGTCTAAAAGGTTTTAAAAGAATTAAAAGATTTTAAAAAAGATTGTATAAAACATATTAAAACAACAACAACTAGAAAATGAGAAAAGTCGTTGTTGTTCGATATATTCTGACATCATTTTTAATTCTTTTTATTCAATTATTATGTTCCTCGTGTCGAAACTATGGAGGAGTACCATTATCTTATTAGAAACAACTTCCCCAAAAAAGTTATAGTTATATCAGATCAATTATTTATATTCAAAGATTCCATTTTGTATGAAAAATAATTCATAGAAACAACTTGAAGATTCAAAAATCTTGATCTGTTCATTACTCTGGAAACCGTGAAATCCGTTGCTGTACAAGTGATCCTTGTCGATAATCAATAATGATCAATAAGCAGCTGGCGCTTGATGAGTATCCTTCACTCTCAAATTAATAGATCGGAAAGGATTGCCAAAAAAAAAAGGTGATGCTACAATAACGGTAGATTTACTTTTGCCACACTCTTCGGAGCAGGCATTTACGCGAGCAATAGACCCTAGTGGTTGTTATGTGTGCTTAAAGCACGCAAGCATCCAATTGGGTCTTTTTTTGTTGCCTGCGTTCAATTTTTTATTGAGGAGGTCAGTTTTCATGGCTATTGCCGAGTCCGATTTGCCGAATAACAAAAAACACAACAAGGGAATCAGTGATGAAACCTTGGCCGCTATCCGTAAACTCGACATTAAGCAATTTGCCGAAGAGTTAGGAGACGTCTTGCACAAAAGCGGAAAGTGGTACATGACGTATCGGAATGGCGGCGAACGTACTCCATCGGTGGGCATCCAACCAGAAAACAACTATTGGGAGGACTTTACCCGGCCGGACACGTTTGGAAAGGATGTCTTATCGTATTACGCGTACCGTGAATATGATGACAAACACTTGAAAGGCGAAAAGTTTGTGGAGGCTGTAAAATTCGTGTGTCACCTTGCGGGCATTCCGATTTTGTACAACGACGGCACCGTAGAGCAGCCCACAGGCAACCGTAAAATCGGTGAAGCTCAACAGATGTCCGATATCGATCGAGAGTTGGAAGCAAAGGCAGACGATGGTACGCTGGATTTCTTTTATCGGAATTGGTTGGATGTGCTCCCACTCTTGGATATGCACTACAAGCATCTGTTGGAGGAGAGAGGTCTATCTGAGCGAGAAATCAAAGCTAGGGCTTATCGATCCGTTATGGATAACAAACGGATGCGTTATGTCTCCACGAAACATCTGATTGCCCAATGTCGGAGATCTCCAGATGGGGTACCCGGGTTTATCCAGGCTAACGGTGAGTATGGACCCTATTGGACCTTCGTTGGTAGAAACGGGTTTTTAATTCCTTTTCGGAATCTGAACAACCAGATCGTTGGGTTGCAGCTTCGAGTGGATGATCCATACAAAATTGCAGCGTTCGGGAAGATCAAAATCAACCTGAACAAAGGGTTTGTCGAAGCTCGAAACGCGGATACCGGCCACGAAATATGGAAAGGGAAACGCGATGAACTTCCAAAGGAGTTTCCAGAGGGAAAGATTCTTCTAGAGCCCAGTTCAAAGTATTTATGGGTTTCCTCTAGTCGTGATCCTGCTCGTGGCATTCTTAAAGGAGCACGAATTGGTTTTCCTACACCTGCACCCTATCACACGGCCGTTCCATCCAAGATATTGAAGGTATGGGAACCCGGTACCTCTTTAATGGACTATATGGATACGTCCATTGTTTGGTGGGGGGAAGGACCATTGAAAGGGGATATTTGTTCCGAGTACACGGAAAATGTTCACTTGCAAATTGCGGGTATCAAAAACTATGAGCTCCTGATCGAACCAACCCTCGCTTTGAAACCAAGAGAGGTCATTATCGCTTTCGATGCGGATGCACAAAGCAAGGATCAGGATGTAGGTGAATCAGTCATTCGTTGTATCGAGCGTGCAAGATCCGAACTCCAACCCCTTGGAATAAAGCTAACCTTGGCGGCTTGGAGAGAGGATCAAGCGAAAGGTTTGGACGATTTAATGGCCGGTCGCGGTTTAAAACCGCTGTTCTATGATCTATAAGTCACCACACATTTTTAAGTTAAAGGCAGGTGTAAATTAATGGGGAATCATGAGAGTATTCAGTCGGAGGTTTCGTACAAAGGGATCCCGAGAGGTGAATTAGTTGACCAAGCCCTCATGTTGGTTCAAGAAGACTCGATTAGAAATACAAAACTGTATCGAGACATGATGGTGCTCACCTTGTCTGAACTTATTCCACATTTGGATGTGGATGGGTTGGATATTCTGATTTACCGGATTCATACGGTTAAGAAAGCGGTTGTCATGGCTTCTGAACTGAAAACAGCTCCAAGGGATATTTACACATCTGGAGGGCGGAGAGGAACTGCTACATTGGCAGCTACTCATCCCTGTTAACGGTTCAGGCAGGGTCACGGGCCATATAACTTTGAAGGAGCGGTGGGGGTTAACCATCGCTCTTTTTTTCGAGGAGGAAGTGAGAGTGCTTGGGACATGCGATAATTGAAACGGCAAAAACCGAAAGCGTAAGTATTTGTATGAAGGTGGTCGGCCATTTGCCGGTTCGGTTGTGAAGATCGAAGAAGTATTCCCTCTACCCAGAATCGGATTCGATCGTTTTTTGTCTTAAGCATCGAGCGCACTCAATGTGGATATATGGATTCCATATGGATTGAAAACGTGCGGAATGAGCGAGAACGGATCCTGAATTTTAGGCTTAAACGCAGGGAGACTGAAACCAAAGAAGCCCTAATGAACGCTTTGGTTGAAAAGTGTCAAAATGCCATTCAAATCCGACACCTCGATCTTAAGCTTCATTACGACTGAAGCAATTATAAGGCTTTCTATATGCTATCTAAACTAATGGAGGTTACCGAACTATGGAGAAAAAATATTACTTGAATACGGATGGTCGTTCCTCGAATATCGAGCAGGTGTACGTCTCTTCTGAACATGGAGGTTTTCGTGTAAAAGTGGTGGGATTTGAAGGTGAAGACTTTGAAACGGAATATTGGTTCAGAGCCGAAATCACCCACTTTTTAGAGCACTATAATGATCCAGCCGAGGTAACAATGGACCAGGATGCTGGGTTTTTCTTCTGGTTGATCATTGAACTCAGCGATCTGGTTTTTCTCCTTACCTTCGACTCTAACCATCCGGGATGGCCATATGCCCGAATCTTAAACCATCATATTAAAGGCTATGAACCAAAAACCTTTTCTACAGATGGACTACTTGGTTGGTAAATAGGTGTTCGTAAAGCGATGGGTATCCATCGCTTTTTTATTTTCAAGGGAGCGTGATTACGAGTGGCGAAGCAATTGGAGAAAAAGGACATGTATCGAATTGAACGGTTTAGTCCCGAGCAGCTCAAGAAAGTTTCTCAAGACATCGGGGATTATGCCCAAGCCATTGGTGGCATGCCTCAACATCATGCTGACGTATTCGAGAAGAGAGGATGGCTCATTCCGTTTTTACTTGCCTATGACGAGCTCCTATGGAAGAGATGGCTGTATTGGACGGATATTTTGGCTAAAGGAACGATCACCAATAGCGGCCCGATTCCCCCTATCCAGTGGACGGATCTCTCTTCCTCGAAGGCAACGGTCGTTCACAAAATGCTGACTCATTGTCTCGAGCATACTGAGTCCAATATTGATCATTTCGCGGACTGGTTATTATGGGGATTGGGTGCCAGCGAGGAGAAACCGCGGATCTCATCAAAGCTCAACGAGCACTACTACCGCGAGTTTGATCTATTTCTGGTTTTGGATAACCCCACGGATTACTTATCCCACATTTTAAGTGAAGAGACGGGTAGAGGGTATAAGTCCGGACTTGGATATTTTCCAACACCATTTAACATTGCTCGTTTGATGGTTGAAGTTACCCATGGTGACGGAGATCCAGAGGTGCTGAAGCGTTTAACCGTAAACGACCCATGTGTAGGTTGTGGAGTGATGTTATTGGCCGCATCCAACTATTTTCTGCGTGGGTATGGAATGGATATCAGTTCAATTGCTGTCAAGCTATGTACCATACAAATGTATTGGTATGCTCCATGGTTTGCGAAGCCAGGGCAACATATTGAAGGTTTCGATGTGGTGAGTGAGCCGATTCCATTAGCGCTTGCTCAAACGGGGAAAAAGGTAGCAGAAGGGCAGTTAGCATTTGTGTTCTAAGCAGCACTCCAATAGAAGAAGGAGGTTTTTCTTATAATGAAAACGCCAGCTTTAATGTACCAGGTGGTTCATCCTCACCCCAAGAGCACTCAATATTTATCCTTGGACGAACTTTTGGCGCAGTATACTGTCAAAGGTTACGAAAGCCGCCAATACGTTAAGGCTGAATTAATCGGCCAACCGAAGCTAGCGGGTTTTAATGGTCCGATGATGAATGGCTATAAAGGTGACGTAGCCGTGATTCGCTATGAGCATCCCAATAGTTAACTCATTTTTCCAATTATAAAACCCGATATTAGGAGGGACGGGATATATCCCGTCTCTTACTTATGAATGAGAGGACGAGCCCTATTATGTGGAATGAGACGTTTACTACGTTATCGGAATATCTTCGTGCACATCCATCTGTCTATTTTGTTGTAACCCTTATCCTTGCTTCATTCGCCTGGCTTTTCAAAGAAACCAAAAGTAACATTAAATGAGAATGAAAAGGAGCAGAGGAATCAAACCCATAAGATTTTGGACCTGATGGGAAAGTTGGATGCTGCTATCGTCTGGCATCAGCAAAACCCGGATTCTGCTTCAGAAAAGCAAATCATTGATAAAATTGGAGAACTGACCCCATACATGTCTTACAAGATCAAGCAGTTATGTCGGGCATGTTACTCCTTGGACTCCACTGATTTAGAGAATCTCCAGAAAACAATTCGTCGCTTTATTGATAATCCCAGCGAACTTCAACAAGGTGAGAATGAGTTTATTACACTCTCCTATCGATTATTACGGCCGCTTAAATATCATATGAAAGTTATTGCTATTTTAGGGGTCGTATTCATTTCTATCATAATGTTTTCGAGAACGGACTCGAATTGGGAGCGGTTCGGTTCGGTTGGTTTTGCCTATTCCATCTTTCTCTCGGTTCTATCGGTCTTTATCTTTTTAAAAGGACGAAAATTCAAATGGTTTACACTTAAACAAAGATTGTTATGTATTCTCATGTTTATCTTACCGGTGCTATATGTAGCACTCCCGATTTGGTATTTTGGTTTTGTCTTTATTGTCGAGATCCTAGCTTACTTGACGATTATTGGGTTGTCGATTTTCAATGAAGAGTTTACAAATAGAAAGCAATCCTACGGGGCAGGTGTGTAACTTGAAAGAAGCATTGGAAGGGGAAACCCTTCCTTTTTTTGTTTACAGGTCATATTGGCTTGAGAAAAAAGTTGTCGACTGAGCAGAGGGATTATGATGGTATACTTAATACTGCGCATGCCAAGTAACCCTTCCATATTACGGGACCTTGAATTACAAGTTTTAGATTTAGGAGAATGAACTATGCGGTACAATTTTGTAAGTTTGGCCGAAAAGAGTCCCGTACGAGCGAAACTATGGCATCCGCTAAAAAATGGGGATCTCTTACCCGAGCAGGTAGCCTATGGATCGGAAAAGGTAGTTTGGTGGTTGTGTTCATCTGGACATGAGTGGTCTGGCCCAATTAACCGAAAGAGTGGCTGTCCATCCTGTAATGAAAGCTTCCAGACATCCTTTCCAGAACTCACATTACGGTACTTTATTCGATACGTGTTTCCAGATACAATTGCCACTTTCAGCGGTGAATCATTTGGTAAATACAAAAGCGCGGACCTCTATATCCCGTCTCTTAAATTGATCATAGAGCATGACGGATACTTTTATCATAAGGATCATGTGGAGCGGGACCGTGATAAGAGCCAGATCCTGATGAATGCGGGTTTTAACGTACTTCGGGTACGACAACACTCGAAGGGAAAGTTGCCCGATCTCAGTTTATCAGGCCTACATATTCTCGAATATACGTATAGTTCGAATGAAAATAAGCTACAGAATTCAATGCTGGATGTGTTAAGACACATCCGAAGAAACTTTTTGCTGAATGAAAAGGAAACAGAATCTATTGAGGTTTTAACAAAGACACCTTTCAAATATCTTCGTATGTTCATTCTTGATCAGGTAATGCCGGTGATAAAATCGAACCACATTCTTATGGTGAGCCCTCAGCTGGAAAGGGAATGGAATCATAAGAGAAATCTATCGTATAAGCCAATTCATTTCACATCAAATTCAGGTGTTAAAGTATGGTGGTTGTGCGAAAATGGTCATGAATGGGACGCGGTAATAGCCACTCGGACGAGGTTAGGAGCGGGATGCCCCTATTGTGCAGGCTTGCTTCCCACAGAGGAAAACTCTCTCGCTCAGATTCATCCGGAACTTGCTGCGAGGTGGGATTACTCTCGCAATGATAATTTAACACCCTACGACATCCTTCCAAGTTCCAACAAGAGCATCTATTGGTTATGTGATAAATGTGGGGAATCGTATCCCATGAAGCCCTGTTTATATTCATCAGGGAAACAGAGAGGTTGCTCCTATTGTACGGGGAAAAAGGTGAACAAGAGCAACTGTTTGGCCACAAGACATCCTGAAATCGCAGTTGAATGGCATCCCGATAATTCAAAAACACCTTATGAGGTATCAACCGGGAGTAAATACAAAGCATTATGGCAATGTAAGGTATGCAACCATGAATGGCGTACTCCTGTTCATACAAGGACAGGTCCACGAAAAAGCGGTTGCGGCGAGTGCAATAGAGGTGGATGGAGTGATTCAATCTCTTATGCAGAATCCCTCTCCGCGCTTGTTCCAGATGTGGCAAAACAATGGGATTATGAGAACAACCACAATAGACCTGAACATGTTAGACCTGGTTCTCATCAAAAGGTTTGGTGGAAGTGTGAAAATGGGCATGGATGGCTTGCTCCCATATACAGCAGGAAAAAAGCGTTTTGTAAAAGGTGCCCAAGACCCGACCGCAAAAAACAGACTGATTCGAGTAGTTAAAAGGAGTGTTGTAAATTGGCTAATAACAAGAAACATTATGATAGAATAACTTCCGTTGATGATTATGTTCAAGAAAAATGCATGACCTGTAAATTCAATTTCGGGGATATTTGTGCTGCACATGATAGCTTGTATGGCTATGGTAATAAAATTACAGACTTTGAAGCGACTTGTGAGGAATGGGATATTTCACCTGAAGCGTTTAATGAAGAACGGAATAGATACTACTCAACGGGAATAGCAAAAACACCAAAACCCATGAGATGAAAGTTGGCAGGCATTAAGTTGGTAACAATAGATGACTGGATATGAACCGCTTTGTCATGAATTAGGTCTATATTAGGAATTAGTGTAGGGGGAACTGAATTTGTATAAGTTAGATCCAGGAAGTAATCGCGTACATAAAGTTTCTCCAAAAACATTTGCGGAACTAGGGTTTCGGGAGCGGGAACATTTACAGGAGTGGATTGCGGGGAATTCTGATGTATTTGATGAAGAACTGCTAATTATCCAAAAAGAATTTAACGGGTTCCATGACACCAACGAAAGGCTGGATCTGTTAGCTCTTGATAAACAGGGCAACTTAGTTGTGATCGAGAACAAATTGGATGACTCAGGCAAAGATGTGACGTGGCAAGCCTTAAAATATGCTTCATACTGCTCGAGTTTAACTAAAGATCAGATCAGGGAGATTTATCAGAAATACTTGGATAAGCAAGACCGAAATGAAGCTGCTCAAGAGAGGCTTCGAGATTTTTATGGAACTGATTATGAAGATTTGCAAATCAATCTCGGTGTCACCCAAAGAATCATTATTGTCGCTGCTAATTTTCGAAAAGAAGTGACATCTACGGTGTTGTGGCTTATGAATTTCAAGCTGCGGATCCAATGTTTTAAGGTGACACCGTATGTGGAGAAAGAACATGTCTTCTTGATGTTCGAGCAGATCATTCCAATGAAAGAATCCGAAGAATATACAATCAGCATGGCGGAAAAGGCACAATCAGACATATCTTCTCAAGAAGAAATCAAAAATCGGCACCCGATTCGAATCCGGTTCTGGAAGCAGTTGTTAGCTGAATTGGCAGCTGCAAAGAAGAGTGATTTGTTCAGTAATATCAATCCAACCAAGGATAACTGGATTTCTGCTGGATCAGGCATATCCGGTGTCTCCTATACATTTGTTATAACGAAATCGTATGCGTGTGTAGAGCTTCTCATTCAGAGACCTATAAAAGAGGAGGGCAAATTCATCTTTGATCAACTTCTCCAGCATAAGTCGATCATCGAAGCCGCGTTCGGAAGTCCTCTGCGTTGGGATAGGAAAGAAGAGTCAAAGGTTAGCATTATTAGTACGGAACTTACCGGTGTGAATGTGTTCAACGAAGAAGATTGGACGTCCATGATTGCTTTTATGGCGGAGGCTATGCCCAAATTCCACAAGGCTGTGCAAGAACCTTTGGGGAAGGTAAAAGTTCTTCTCAATCAACAGTATTATCGAAGAGAGGGCAGTTAAATCTCTTTTCAAGATTCCAAGTCATGTGCTATACTAATAGAGACTTATTTTGGCAATCAATTTATGCCGTTTTCGCAAACACAGCTCCCTATGGGATGCCTTTTTCACCTTTATAAGGGGAAAGTGTTTGCGAAAACGGCTTTTTTATTTTCGCTTCATCGAACTTGTTGGGAGAGGAGATCTAGAATTGAAGATTCAAGAACTGCTGGATGAGTTGCAAGACATTGCAGAAAATACTTGCGACCCTCATGCATCGGATGCGATTCGAGCATTGATGTCAGCGATACATTCCAAAGGAATCAGCGCAGAAGAATAAACAAATGCGTTGAACGAGCGGGAGTCTATGATACCCGCTCCAATTTCGATAAAAGGTGCACTCTAGCAGACTTGATCTGCTTCGAGTGCCTTTTTTATATAAAATCGCCCCTCCATCCGGGCGTATACAAAAACGGTGGCACAAGCAGCAACGTATTGTGCCATCGGGCATACGTATGCGCTTGTGAACGGAGGATCAGATGATCGATTTTCACAAGTTGGATGAGCATGTAGGAAGTTGGTACGATACGCTTCCTGGTGGTAGGTTACTTTTACTAGCAATCATGATTTTTGCAGTCGTGCTGGTGTTCTTTTCGTTCTATGCAGTGGAAGTATGGAAAGAACGCGAGCAAAAGGTCCGAGTGAATCGCAGAAGTAACGTTTCGAGCCGGTTAGGGGGTGGACGTTAATGGCCCGCCTTGCATCCGAATCCAAAGCGGGCTACTATGCGACACCGCCCGGTGAAATGGAGCTTCTTCTACGCGCCCTCCGGATTCCGGAGGACGGTGGAGGAGCTCCTTTTTTTGTGTATGACCCTTGCTGTGGGGAAGGGGAGGCACTCTCTATGATTGCTGGCGAAATGCGTCAGCAGGGCGCTCAAGTCTGGACCTATGGGACTGAAATTGAAGACGGCCGTGTCGAGAGCGCGAAGGAGATCCTGGATGTGGTGGTTCATGACGGATATCAGAATATCCGTTCCGAGCCCAGGTTCAGCCTCCTTTGGCTGAATCCACCTTACCAAGAAGGGTTCTCCGAACGAGCAGAACTCACCTTTCTACGGGCACTCACGAGCGCGAAACAGGGAATCTTGATGAAGGGCGGCATTCTCCTCTTCTGCATTCCCCAGTATGTCGTGAAAGATACCGCTGGTGTATTAAGCGGCCGCTTTCAAGATCTATCGGTGTATCGTTTCACGGATGCCAACTACGATGTGTTTAAGCAGGTAGTCGTGATTGGCCGGCTTGGTAGGGGACCCGCGGCGGAGCAGAAACTGAATTATAAGAGGCTAGTCGCTATTGGCGAAGGACAACCCGATCTCATCCCGACCTTAGACGAGATGGAGTCGTTTACGGTATTCCCTTCTGATGATCCCGAGAAACCGATGTTTCGGGCAGGGGTCATGAATGAAGCGGAGCTGGCAGACGACATCGCAACCTCGACCCTCGTTACCGATGTGTTCAAACGATTGGTGCCCAAAAGTGGAGTTGTCTCCATGAAGAGGCCCATGCTGCCCTTAAAACCTGCTCACATGGGAATTGCTATAGCAGCCGGCGCAGTGGGCGGTAACATGGGATCTCACATCATTTCTGGTGTCACGAAGCAGCGGACGGATGTAGAGAATATTATCGATGAGGAAACAGGAAAAATTAAAGGCGAGCGGATCACGAAGCATTTCATCTCTGTTGTACGGGCATTTACTCCCGACGGCGTGGTGGACCTGAAATGAGGACCGCATTCATGGAAAAGGAACAGGCACTCCGAAATTCGGGATGTCTGTTTTTTATTTGAATCGAAGGAGGGAGTCCCCGCTAAGGGGCACCATGATGGTACAAAATCAACGCAAGAATAGGCAGTCTGACATTTGTTTCCGATCCGGAATGCACGGTTTGGCCGTGAATACGAGGAGGGATTCAGATGCGTAGTTATGACCAAATGTTCAGTGTAACTTCCAAGGATCGGTCCTTTTCCGTCGCACCGCATCTCCTGATTTGGGATTATGGAAGAGGCCGGGACCGGAATCTGTATTTCGCTTCTTACGTGGGGGTTCCGGAAGCTGTTATGGCTGTAACCGCATCCGTTTTAGAAGGCCGGGAAATACGGTATCGCAACTACAATTACTCCCGCCTGGTTAACGACCCCTATAAGCGAATCCAGAAGATCATTGGGATGGGGGATGTTGCGCATGGATGTGTCTACAACTCCATGTTCGAACTATCTGAAGTGGAGGGTGCCGTCAATCCTGAGACATTCAACCGGGCTTTAATATTCGCACCAGATGGCAACATCCAACATGCCGTAGTGGAACATGCGATGGCCCGGTTCGGATTACCTCGGGAGTGGCAGGAACACTATGCGGCCCTCTTGGATGACTTCTGGAATTCGCTTAACGTGGAGGCTAACCCGGAATTTGAAGAGTGGAGAGAAGCAAAAGCTGCCTTGTTTACGGCTACCGAGGCGGAAGTGATTGAAAAAATATCGGCTGCCTTACGAAGAGGCCGGCTATTGATTCCGCCTTCTTCGATTCAAGGGGAATTCGATCCCAACTGGACGATGTCCACCTATATGGTCAACAATGCGGAGAGCTTGGCCAAGCAGCTCGAGGAAAAACAACCGCGTCATGTGTTCACGGAACAGATTGATCCTGCGCTTGCAGATCTCATCCGGATACCTTTTCCCGTACAAGCCCATATGATCCAAGGACTCGTCAATACATTGGAAGACGAGGCCCCCGCTTGCGGCGGCGATATGGGGAGTGGAAAATCTATCATTGCCTGTGGCGTTTCGCATATTTTCCACGAGCGCAAGAAGCGAAGGGGATCTAAAAGGGGGACAGCTGTACTTTTATCCGCACCTGGGATCACTCTTTCGAAATGGGAAAATAAAGAGATTCGTGGGACAATACCCAACGTCGAAGTGAACATTATTCGTTCCGGCAATGATGCGCTGCACCTGCTTCGAAAAGTGCGGAATGGCTATCGGCCAGCTGGACTCGAGTTTACGCTTGTTGGCATCGATCGTGCAAAGCTTGGTTCGGAGCTCTTCTTTTCTGGGGTTTGGAGGCAGGTACGTCGCCCGCAAATCTCGTTAAAAGAGAGTCCTTACGCGTGGCATTGTCCGGACTGTGGGAAACCGATCATGGTACCGCTCGATAAGAAGGCAGCCTCCAAAGAGGATTTGGTTCCCGCTGATTGGGGGGTGTTTGCCGAAGGCTATCCTCCGACATCCGATGCCTTGTTTGAAGCACGCTTGAACAAGAAATTGTTGCCCAACGGATTACCGAAGGGTTATTCCGTTAAGTGGAGACGAGATGCGGGTATGCCCCGATCGTGTACCACCATGATCAAGGTCGGGCATGAGGTGGAAGATGACTCCTGTGAGGGGAGATCTTGTTTAGCGCGTTTCTGGCGTCCTGCATTGAAGTCCCGCGGCGAGACCAAAAATCGTCCTCGGGTGAACATCAGTCAAGTGCTGAAGCGCACAAAACGGTATTTCGACTTGTACTTTTGTGATGAAGCTCATCAGTGTAAGGCTGAAAATTCGGGTAGAGGCGATGCCTTTGCCCAAATGGTGAAGTCAGCGAAAGCAACTGTGATGCTAACGGGAACATTAACAAATGGCAAGAGTTCCTCCATCAAGGAACTGCTGTGGCGAACCGATCCTAAATCCCTGCTCGATGCCGGCTTTGATCATAAAACCGGTTCGCTGGATTGGGCCAAACGGTTCGGAAAGATCGAGGAGATCGTCAGGTTGGAAGAAGGCGACGAGGGGGTTGTTACCCGTCGGAAGAATCGGGAAACCACGGTGCGAGAAGCTCCTGGGATCGCACCGCATATGACGGCCAGTTTTTTGGTGCATAAGGCAGGATTCATTGAACTGTCCGACATGGGTCTACCTTTAGTTGAGCTCAAAGAGATACCTGTCTTCTTGGAAATGGATCCAGAGCACAAAGCGGAATATATGCGGTTTCATGAAACCCTATACGATGCATGTGCGAAAGCGAGCCAAGTTTCGGGGGAAAAAGGGGTATGGAGTAAATTCTATCCTTCTACTCTAGTTTACGCCGATCGTCCCGATCTTGGCATGGCGGTGAAATTAGGGGATGACGTGATCCACGCGCCGAAATTAAGTGATGGCAGCGAGCTTCATGCCAAAGAGCGTTGGTTATTGGATACGGTTGAGAAGGAAATGGCAGAAGGGCGAAGGGTAGTGATTTATAACAACTACACCGGTGCCTATGGGATGAATGAGCGGGTTCATGATATATTAACCCGCCATGGCATCCGCTGTCAGATCCTCGATGAACCGAATACCGACCTTCGTGCCGAGCGAATAGCGGAGTACGAGGAAGAAGGCATTCCGGTCCTTATATGTAACATGAAGCTGGTGGAGTGCGGCTTGGACTTAATGTTCTGGCCCACAATCATCTACTATCAGCTCAACAATGAGGTAAGCACTGTACGGCAGTCGAGTAGGCGTGCATGGCGGATTGGACAACACCGTGAGTGCCGGACCTACTATTGCATGTACAACGTCGTGTGGGGGGATTACATCACCACTCAGATGAAGCAGTTCCTTGCAATTATGAGTGCGAGGGGACATGCTCTCATGGTTGAAGGTCGATTGGATAAATCTGATCTTGCCGGCTATTCTAGGGATTCCCAATCTTCACTCGCTTCTGATTTAGCGCTCTGCTTGGACACCGCTCAACTTTCCAAAGCATGGGCATCTCTGGCGGCAAAAGAACTAGAGGGCGTCGAAATCATTGGCGAGAGCGATTTTGGGGATGTGCTGAAGCAGCGCATGAAGGATTTAGCCGATGAAACCCTTCGATTATGTGGGGTGGACCCGGTTCAATGGCGTAAAAATCGAGCGTCTCTTCAAGATATATCAGCAGTCCATCACATCCAGCAGAACCCAATGGTTAATGAGGGTGAATCGGACGTGGATATTCGCGTTCTAGACCTATTTGAAATCTTTGCTCAAAACAAGGCGGAAGAGATAGTCGCCCAAGTGGTGAACGAAGATGAATCTCGAGAATTGGAAGTCTTCCATTTGATGACGTTCACGGAGCTTATTGCGACATCGAACAGTCGTGGAAAAGCGAAAGGGAAGAAGCAACCGAAGAAAACGCACCAGGATCAATTATTGTTTAACTTCGGCTAAAATCTAGTTCATTAACAGATAGGGAAGCGGGTCATTACCCGCTCCCTTTTCTCATTTTAAGGAGGGTATATCCCATGAGTATTGCCTATTCAAAAGTTGTGAATAATATTAACATTCCAAGGATGCTCCCGATACCAGAGGGGATGCTGCCTCTTGCATCCTATGATTACGTCGATATCTGTATTAGCGGTGGTCGCGACTCCACTGCTATCATTCTTATGATGATCTATGGGTATGAGGTTCCGAGAGAGAAGATCCGACTTGTCCATTTCAGAATCGATGGACCCGAAGAGAATCCGGTATTCTTCGATTGGAAGGAAACCGCGGACCATATTGCGTACATAGCAGATTTCTTCGATTTACGAGTCGAGACCATATGGGATGAACTCGGACTAGGTACCCGAATTGAGCAACGTGGCATGTTCCCAGATGCTAAGAATAGATTTTGCACGAGTTACGGGAAACGTGACTGTTACGGGAAATATGTAAGAAAAAGAGGAAGTAACGTCAATGTACTCGTCGTTTCGGGAGAGCGAGCGGAGGAGAGTTCAAAGCGTAAAACTCTCCCTGTCTGCGAGGCTCATTTTGCGACAGCCCCGACCCTACATCGTCGCGTCGATTGGTTTCGGCCGATACTCCACCTTACCAAGTCAGAGGTGAAGGATTTCTGTACGGAGTCCGGAGTAAAGGAGCATCCTTGTTACGCAAAAGGATTCACGAGGGCAAGTTGCAAATTTTGTATTCTAAGTTCTAGGGACGAGATGAAGCTAGTATCTCGTCTTCCGGATCCGGATGTAGAAGAAGATTTCAAGCGTCTCAAGGCTCTAGAAATTCAGATAGGGCATTCCATGCGGTTTGTGAAGGGACAAAAAATGTTCCTATGCGACTTTGTTGAGGAAGGCATTGAAGAAGAAGAGATGATTCAACTGTGCTAAGCAGAACCTACAAATTTAATCAAAGTGATAATGGGTTGCGAATCTATCGCAGCCCTACTTTATTTAGATGAGGATACTACGTTTAGATGAAAAAGACGTAAGTAACTACTATAAACCCAGCAATAATCTTCAAGATCATTTAAGCTCTTCTGCAGGTGGAAATTCCTCTTTTAATGCTTCAATACTGGCGTACTTTCCTGTTTCGAACATGAGTTTGACAGGTGCCTTCTCCGTCGAGTTTTTTAATATGTGTCCATAGAGAAAGTTACCTCGATTGAATACAACCATCGTCCGGTTTGGTTCGTTAAGGAGTGGATACTTTTCAACGATCATTAAATAGTTCACCTCATTGGCTTATTCGATTCCTTGGATCTGCTCCTAAGTTTTATTTTTCAACGAAACTGTATACCGACATTTAGGGAACGAACTACAACCATAAAATTTCCCTTTTTGTCCATTTCGCAAAACCATCTTCCTGCGGCATCTGGGGCAAACTGGTGTAGCTTCTGTCTGCATGTCTTCAATCGTATCAAGGAATTGAAAATTGTGGGAAAGAACATAATTTTCATATTTTTTGTCATGCAAGGTCATCCCTGTTACGTGGCAACGGTCTCCCAATTTAAATACTCGCTTTATAGTAACGCCAACTTGGTATTTGATATTTTCATTTGAAATAATTTCAAGAACCCGAAAGTTATAATTGGAATCGAGAACCCTGAATATTTCTCCGGTAATTTCAATGTTCTCAGATGGGTACTTAATCGAATCAGAAACAGTTTCTACAACTGATTTACTCATCTGAAATGCCTTTCTTATCAACAAGGAGATTATTGTGACAAGTGCAAAAATCCATCCATAAGCTTTAAAAAATAATGAAATAAATATTACAACAACCATTATCAAAAAACCTTGTATGAAATTGATATTTATCAACTCCTCAAAAAAAAGCTCTAGGGATGCCTTCCCATAGAGCTCTCTGTTCTTTGGCGATGCTTTTGGACAATTAAACCTTAACACATAAATTTCCATATATCCACTGGATATTTCGTGATTTTCCAAGAGCTATATCCTGCGGAGTTATTTGAGTCATGAAAAGATCTTTCATTTGGATGATTCCCTTTTCAACTAGTGCTTGCAGTGGTATAATAACCTAAGAATTACCAAGCCATTATCGGCATTTTCGCGAACAAGACGCCCTACGGGTAGAATTATCTAGGCAGTTATTTTGTCTGGAAAGGTTCTAAACCGAAGGGCGTTTTTTATTATCTAATTATTTAAAGGGGTGATGCTGCAGGAACGGGATGTATTCTTATTCATTAGTTGTACGTGTTTTGAAAGCGGAGCGGGTAATCCTTTAGGGGAACCAAGCTCTTTTTTTATTCTATAAAGGAAGGTGAGGGTTCATGATTTTCATTGATTGCCAGATTCAAATTGATCGACCTATGGATTTTCATTCGGAGATGAAGCTTCCCCAGCATCACGTGTATGCTGCTGTTCATCAGGATAAGATCGAGCTATTCATGCGGACATCTGAACGGAAGTCGAAAAAGCTAGCCGCTTTTCTTCGGAAGGAGGGACTATTTCAGAAATGGAACTCTCGAAGGCCAAAATTACTGAAGCAGCTCGAACGGCAAGGATGGATTGTCCAACACGATATCCATCTTCCCTTTGTTGTTGAACGGGCAGAGAGCGTTTGGCAATATCTGCATGATCTCTTTGATGAGATTCACTTTAATGAAAACGAATCTGAAGGGGAGAATGTGGAGCATGCTTTTGCTTAATACCGAAGGTGAACTTTTGCTGTTATCATTCTTTCTCTGATACGGGTTGTTCCTGGAATGGTTCCGTTTCGCAAACGGAGTCAAGTAGGGGAGACTGTGACAACAGGTCGCGGTCCTGAAAGCCAAAGAACATAATCAACTTAGAAGCAAGCATTAATGAAGAGGTAGAAGGGTTGAATGGACGTTCGCCACTACTCCTGTGTAATGCCCGCTTCATAAGGTGTCCCTCTCATACATGCGGATTAAATACCCATTCCATGTATAGAGAAGGAGAATGAACGATGAATATTAACAAGGACTATTTTGTATACCCAGTTTCAATAGAGAAGCTTTCCATAAAGAACTCTGATCGGGTGGCAATTATTGACGGAGACGGTAGTGAAGGGTTTCCATGCACCAGTCTGATGAAGCTTAGTGCCTATGAAAAGCGGCATAGGGTCAAAGAAGTGAGATTCATCAAACTTAAACATGAACGTATTGAGGGGAAACTGCAGCTTAAACAGGAATCTCTCAAACAACTGTATGAAATCAAAGATTACGATCGAGTGTACGCCAGCTTTATTTTTACTCGGTATAAGCCGGTGATTGAACAACTTCGCGGGGAGATGCGGATTAGTCTATCCCAACATTATGAAGATGAGACGGGATTACTCTCGTATCCTCTCATATACGATGAGAAGTTTCGGATTCATAATTTGTTTCTTGGCGGAACTGGCGTGGATGAGTACATGGAAAAGCGTGAGGGGGACCTTCGCGCTCAACCCGCTGCCATTACGAAGCTTCCTCCTTTGGTCGACGACATGTATCCGGACTTTGAGTTGTACGAGAATTCTGCAGCTGATTTGGATACAGCCTTTTGGACTGAAGTTGAAGCGGGGCGCTTTCCGAAGAACGTAAGCCGCGCTGCTAAGGAACGGGTACAACGAACAGGGGGCTATGGTTTTACTCCTATAGACGTAGCTGGAAATTGTGGCGGGGCGGATAAGTCAATTCAAGCGAGTTCCAAGACGGTGGAGTGGTTTGATCGTTGTGCTCAAACCGATGGGATGAAATCGGGTATTCACTGGCGTGGCCAAACAAGATCGTTGGGCAAGAGTAGTACGGGATGCAGCAGGAAGTGTCTCTTTTGTGTGGTACCGGTTATCGAACAAAACCTAACCAACACGTTAAGTTCACTTCTAGGCACATTAAATTATATTTTACCCATTGGGTTCTACCCCACGATGCGAGAAATTGTGGAGCTTTATCGAGCGGGTCGTTTGCTAATACGTCCTCACCTCTTTAGGACAAATAAAGGACGAATTTTTGATATTTGCCCCTTTGTGACGTTGAGCGACAATAATATCCTAGCAGATGCAACTTGTCTTGAGAAAATGGATTATTTGATTGCCAATGACATTGCTGTAAACGCGAATCAAGGTCTAGATATACGACTTCTTACAGCGAAAAGTCGATTGGATCAAGATGGCAATGTATTACCAAGCGGCGACGAGTTGTGTGAAAGGCTCAGTCGACTAAAACTCAGAAATTTTCATGGTACTGGTGGGAGACAAGTTCACTTTGCATGGGATTTTCTCGGCGTTGAACGATTGGTTCTGGCCGGCATGAAGAAGTTAGTGGATCATTATGGCTTTAAGTATCGGGATATGTGTATTTACGCGTTGAGTGGTTTTAATACCAGCTTCGAGGAGGACTTAGCGCGTGTCATGAAAATCCGTGCCCTTCGTGCAGATGCATTCGTAATGTTATTTCGGAATGTAGATGGATCTGAAGGCTTGAAACATGATGGCAGCCCGCAGGACTGGCGTTTATTCCACTTAGCAAGATGGGTGAATAGGAGGGCATTATTCCGATCCCTTGAGTTCGAGAACTACGCCCCCTATGTAAAAGAATTGAAGGAGCGATCATATTCATTAGTACCTACAAGGGCCCATGGAATGAGTTCTTTCCATGATCATCAGATTACTCCATTGGAAGGGGAAAAACAAAAAAGGGGAGAGGAACGAATGGAGCTCCTCGATCTGTTTGATTGGTTAACGGAGCAATACGTACTTTTCGCATAATCTGTTCAAACTTGGGGACCGTGAGGTCCTCATTTTTTTTTATGTTTACATCGGAACAAAAAAATTCACTTTATTACCGAAGAAGTGGTAATCCAGTGAATTTTTTTATTTCCTGTTTTTATGAGGTGACGCATTTTATTGAGTAAATTACCTCCGCCCGCCAAGGCTTTGCTCTGCAATGTTAACCAATTGTCTGGTAATTTCTCCACCGACTGATCCATTTTGACGAGCAGATGTATCCGGTCCTAATGTAACTCCTAGTGATGAAGCAATCTCAACCTTCATTTGATTTAAAGCATTTTTAACGTTTGATACTGCGTAGTTTTTGTTAGTTGGCATTATGGTCACCTCCTTTGTTGCATATAGGATTTGCATTAAATATTTTCCTATTCATACAATTTAGAGAGAATTCAGTTTATTTAAAAGTGAGTAACTGTAAGAAATAAGATATAAAAAATAAAGTGGTTTTGTAACAGAATTGATATCTGTTATTCATCTTGTTTTAATGAAGAATGCTTATACTTACTAATGACCCCCTTTTTACATATATATTTTGAAGACCCGCAGCCCGTTGCTGTGGGTCTCTTTTTTTGTTTAAAGGATAACCTGAGTCCCTATTTGACATCGTCTATATCTAAGTATCGGGTGAGTTCTTTTGTATCGCGGATATCGAGCACGTTCATGAGGCGTAGCAGGTTATGGCTATCCGGTGCAGTTTCTCCAGCTTCCCATTTTTGATAGGATCGTACCGATGTGCCGATGGCGTCCGCAACCTCTTTTTGGGTATAACCTTCGCGGTTACGGATCCTTTTGAGTTCCTCGTTATCGAATTCCATCAACTGTGGTCCTATATGTAAAGCGTACCACACATCGGTTCCATCCTCTTGCTCCCCCCAGCAATTAAGGCCCCATATAGCTGTCGTCGGCCCGACCTGAATGAAGAGCTCTCCTTTGAGGCGGTCATTCACTTTTGCCCACACACGCACTGGGTTTTTGATCCGAATTCCAATCCATCTTAAGATCGGATGTCCAGAAGCGTCACACGGGAATGTACCCGAGACTCGAATTTTATTGCCATCTCTGCTGGTGTAATCATAATTATATTGCTGTTCCAAGGGGTAGATTATCGGTAGAAGATCGCTTCTCTCCAAAACATCATTGTAGGATACGATAAAGTGCTTGGGCATTTTATCGGACAAATTGAGAACTTCGATAAGCTTCAGGTAGTGAGACCATTGGAATAGGAATTCAGTCTGGCATACAAGTCCCGTTTGTTTGATGGGGTAGTTAAATATCTGCTCCACTTCTAACTGATGGTGATAATGCATCTCCTCCAGCGTTACAAACAGCTGCTCGATGTATTCAGAAGCTTGCTCACCATATTTATGTTCCCGAAAAATTCCCGTTACATAGTCTTTTAGTTGTCCTAGTTTGTCAAGGTTTCTCTGGGATCGATAAAAATAAAAGGGGACGCGCCTGAGAAAAGTTTCAATAGGGAGTGAATGGTTCGGGAAATAAAGCTCGTTTTCTTTTTCTCCAAGGTAGGGAAATATTTCTTCACCAATGGTTTCATGCCTACCAAAGTAAGACATGAGCTTTTCAATAGTCTTGGGATCGCCTATATACTTCTTCAACTGTTCCTCAACCGAGAGTGTAATCGCTGGCATCTCCTGCACCTCCTGATATGATACTTCCAGTCTAACACGAAGAATTTGGGTATTATAGATGTCTATTTATTCGTGTATAAACGAGAGCAGGGCAAACAAATTGCGATATACAAATTGTTATATGGCATAATTACAGAATTCTAAACGTCATGTTATTCGTAGGGACTTATGATCTTTAAAGTTAATAGTCAAGAGGTATCTGATATAATTTTATTTACTACCAAAATATTTTTTTGTGGAGGCATATTATCAATGATACGGTATGGAGTTAAGTGGAACGAGTCACAATCCAAGGCTATTTATAAAGCTACCAAGCATTCTGAATTTCTCATGGACTACATGGAACAACGATTAATTGAAACGGGTCTTATTAAAGATATAGGTGAACAACCTGTCGATTCCCCTGGTCGACAATATGGGGCTATGCTTTACTATTATAAAGCCAAACCAAGGCGAATTTTACTAACGAGCGCACCGCGTAGGGAACACAATTATATTCATGTTGAACTAAAATCAAGGGTCATGGATAGAGAGTCTTTATTAGCTAATGGTTTCAAATTAGGAAACAACGTAGAACCTAAGGTGCCAGATCTCCATATCGAATCCGAATCCGAGATCGATCGTCTGATTGATCTGATAAAAAAGAGTAATTTTAGACTTGCCTAATATATGACTTTGACCTACAGCGTGGGGCTGTAGGCCTTTTTATATTATTGTGCTAAACGGAAACTGCAGAATGGTTATCAACTTGTTTCATGTCTCAACCCTAACTCACACCAATGAATCACAAAGACTTGCTTACTATTTTATCGGAAGGGATTATGATACGCTGAAAATATACCTGAAGGGGATGATAGGATTGAGTAATGGAACCTGTAGAGATGAGTTATTATCTGCCGCCCGAAGTATTGTTAAGTCAAAAGGGAGAAATGAACTTACTCTGAAAGAAGTATTTGAGTATATGCAATCTAACAATACTACATATAAGAAATCGACCATTAGAACTCATCTCTGCTCAAGGTGCTGTATTAATTCCAATCGACATCACGCTATTGTTTATAATGATTATGAAAGGATTGGAGTAGGTTGTTATAAAGTGATAAATCTATAGAAACTGAGGAGGGAGATAGGTTAAATGACATTTCTGCACAATCATCTTATCTCGGTGGGTACGATCCAAGCTTTACAGATGAAAAGGATCCCCGGACGATGGAGTACCGAAAACAAGAATTTTTCTAGTATAAAGCCCTTATGGAGAATCGAATTGCGGAGCTGGTTGGATCCAATTATAAGAGACCGCATTTCAAGAAATCCACCGAGGCGAATGTGGGCCTGCATTTCCTTACAATGGATAATCTGCATCTCGCAGTAGAACTTTTTCATACAAGCTTAGGTTATCGGATCGGTAGATAAGCATTACAAATGCTGCTATTCCAGGCTCACTATATATGCTATAATGAACCCATATTTTGGTGGTTTCATCTTTCTGCGAACTCAAGGCCCTAAGTGGCTGGATTTTACAACGGTTGAGCTATGTCTCCCGATTGTAAAGTTCAACCAGTTGGGCCTTATTTGCGTTCAATCCACCTAATAATTCTTGAAGCAAAGGAGGCGGCTTTGTAGGACGAAATTCTTTGAGAAGCAGAAGATCAGAGTCAATATTCGCTTTATCTATTTGGAGGAGGTAATGAAGATGTGGTATACAAAAGAAAGATTTTACATAGAAGGACGTGCTGTGGTCCCTATGGAAATTAATGTCGATTCGTTGGGAACCATCAGTTGGGGGCATATCCAAAATAATCTCTTGTTCCGATATGGAATTAGTCTTTTTGATCAGCAAGAGTTTCGTGAGTATTTGGTACCGGTTATGAGAGAGGATTCTGACGAAAAAATTAAAGAGCGGATTATCCACCATATCGAACAAATTGAGTCTGAAAACCCGACTATGCCGAGTTCGGTAATGGTGAATGGGGAGGAAAAGGAAGTATTCGATGAAAAAACAAAATTAGAGGGAATGAGAGAAGGATGCCGGTATACACGGAGATTGTTGTACAGAGAAAACAGCTACAATTTTGGTGTATGTCACATGGTAAAAGAGAATGATTGGTTTCAAATTACCCTCGTTGATTACGACGATAAGGGAATTGTTTCACCCAGGTCAGGAACCCGATCGCTTCGATTTCATCTGTCCCTTCTGCAGCATATAGGCAAGATACCGACCTCTTGGATAGCTGGAAACCACAACGGTCTTACGCTACACCAAGATGTACAACCCCAAGCAGTTCAACCTGTAGAAAGATATACCCTGGATATGATAACGGGAATTATAGTTGGTGGAATTATCCGGTTTTACATCGATAAGGTGCTACTGAAATATGACGAACACTATGGGACGCAGCTGCACAACATGGTACTGGTGGATCCTGCTTTCATAAACAATCCCAATATGCATTCCCTTCAACATCAATAAATTCTTTCCATGCAGCGGAAGGGACCCGTTACAAGAAGCGGGTCCCTTTTTTATGGACGATCGAGTATTCGTTCGATAATGGATTCCATGATCGCTGATTTTTGACCTTTTTGAATTCCTTCGAGAAAATCGTTCACCAGGATGGAAATGAGTTCCTCCAAGGTGATAAAGAATCCCGGATTCATTTCACTCATTCTCATGAGCAATACTTCTCCGCGTAAGCCCGCTTTGCGTTGGATCTCAATCGTAACGGTGACCTTTGATGGACTGCGCCGACGTACTTCGATTTCCATCCTTTTTCCATGGTTTGGCGTGATGTTCGTAAATTCCACACGCTTCTCTGCAGGTGGATGAAGCAGTTCCTTTTTATAGATCAACTTTTTCGATAAGGCATCTAGATCAGAGAACTCACGGATTTGACGAACAAAATCGACGTAAAGTAAATTTATTAAGTCTTCGGTGTAGAAGGGGATGTTTTCTTCAACACTTTCCTTCAAGTCTTCGATAAAGGTTTCGGCTTCGAGATAGTTGTAGTAGGTCATCGTAATATTCAACTTCTCTCGCATTTCCCACCGCTTCTTCTGAAACAGATTAGCAAACACACCTGGCTTCCCCTGAACAGACTCATAATGTTGGCCAATAAAATTGGCTTTGCTTAATGGTTTCATCTAAACATTCCTTCTTTCTCCATCGCATACCGAATTAGGCGGTATACCGCTTCGCGCCGGCTGATGCCGAGACTGATTCGCATTTCCAGGATGATCTCATAAGGAACAGCTGTAGGTTTGACGTGCATAAACGAGGTTAAGTCTGTGTTTTGTTCCAAGTAGGGATATGCTGGAATTTCCGATTTGGGGTAGGTGAGGGCACGTAAAAGCAGCTTGGTACAATAGCGGGTCTCTTTCATTTTGTTGTGATCAGCCCGACGAATTAGGATGGCCCTCATTTGAGGAGTTACTGGAAATTTAATATCCCGACATTTATCGGAGCGGGTCGCACGTTTTTCTTTTGTCTTGGGGGGAGCAGTTTGATGTGCAGGAAGCGCTATTTTCTCTGTTGATCGATGTGGGCGGGGTTCAGTAAAGATCGGATTCAAGCTTTTCATATCCAACTCTCCTAGCATGTCCGGATTTAGTTTATTCATTATATGAAATGGGTGGGGAATTTAGTATCGAATGAAAATTAGTATATTTCCGGGTGTAAGCGTCGATACTGCAGCTATAAGTGTTCAAGGGAGGGATTCCACGCATGATCAAGACTGCATCCAACAAGACCGATAAAATTTCGAAAGAATTGGCTCAGCGGTTCATTGAAGCTTCCATGGAAGCACGGAAAGCAACCGGACTTCGCCGTATTCCGAAACCCGTGAAATAATAGATTCAATCTATCCAATCAACATTCGATATGTTAGAATATGGATAAGACTTTTTTGCCATTTGGCACTTTTCGCGAAGATCAAGCCCTACGGGCCCGTATTTCAGATAGGTCATTCTATGCCTATTTTAAAGCGGCCAGTAGGGCTTTTTTTTGTATTCTAAATGAAGCGTCAAACCTATTAGGTTTAGTCGCTTTTTTTCTATTTAAGGAGGTGATGTGAACCAAGGGTATCTTCTTGCAGTGATCGCAGCACAGTACGCACTACTAATATTATTTTCTTTTGGAGGAGAGTACGATGTCAGTGAATCTATCGAATGAAGCAGACACTACACAACTACCCGATGAATTAAAGGATTTGTGCAAGCAGCTCAACTTGAGCGCAGAAGGTGTTATCAGCAAAGCAATCGTCTTGCTGAATCACACGATAACACTGGAGCAAAAAGGGTATTGCTTACAAGCTCGAAAGAAAGGTCTTTTGGGTTTGCTAGGGGAGGTTATTCATTTGAATATATTAAGGAGGTGATTTTAAATGAACCATGTAAATTGGGATGAGGTTAAAGAAAACCTAAGCAAGAAACAGGGTGTTCTTTTAGAAGTCAGTGAGGTGAAGCAAGAGCGATCGTTCTTGCTGAAGGCACTTGTCTTTATGTTTGGTCTGGTTTTTTTCATGATGATGTGCATTTTATCCTGGCAGCTCATGACAAATGCTCCAAACACGGATAAGACCATTGATGTTCTAAAGTTGCTGATTAATGCAGCTACCCCCATAGTAGGACTCATTATCGGTTTTTACTTCGGTAAAAATCAGGGCAAGAGTTGATCTCTTGCTTGCCGTAGCCGCCCCTAGGGCGGCTTTTTTTATGGGACAAATATAACGTATTTCGACAAAGGAAAATAATATTTCAAAATGGAAAAAAGATGCAGGGAATTTTAGATTGATTCGTCGAAATAATTAAGAGCGTGATGAGGGGGGATACACATTTGAATGAGGTAGATTGGTTTGTTTCACAATTAACGCCTAATGAAATGATTCTTATGGGAAAGTTAATTCCGGGCTTCCCCAGTGATACGAGAGTGCCAGCTTTGGTGAAGGAGAAGGTAATTGAAGCATTAAACAACGGGTATAAGAAGGGTTCAGGTAAGCGGTATAATAAGACGCTAGTCATGAATATCCGAGATCTTTACGAAAAAATCGGAAACGATTACATTAAAAAGCACCCTACGGCTGTAGAAAGAGAATTTGAGCATATGGTGCTGAAGCTTTCCGATGCACGAATTAGGCCCTACAATAAAATTGCAGTATTGTTTACGTTTTTCCCTACGGAATTTAGTAGCAATTTACCCAAAATGATTGATAACACTGTGAATAAACGAAATTTTTTGGAAGGTATCGGCCTGCCTGAGGGTGGTGAAATGTCCATCCCCCATAAAATAAACCGACTCCTTCACGGGAACCAGGTAGAAGTTTTTAGAACGAAATTGGAAAATTTGGAAGCAAACTACATGCAAGTGTTTGTCAGTCAGGAGAAACCGGAACTTGCTAACGAAGACGATTTGTGGAGCACTTTTAAAGAAGCCAGTCAGCATCTGAAACTCCCGATCTTATTACATTATTTAATCAGCAATAAACGCTATGAACTCCCAGAAAATTTGGAATTAGTGAACACAGTCCTTCATTGGTTATCCAAATACGAAAGGAGCGAAATGGAGCAGCAAATTCGAAAATATGAAGGAGTCTTAAGACAACTGAATAATGACTTGGCATTACAAAAGGACATGAACCATCTACTAAGGGAAGAGCAGGACAAGACTCGGAGAAGCACCACTCTTTTTAACGAAATACAGACCCTATGTTTGGAACTCTTACAAGGTCGTAAACTAGTTATTATTACGGATCGTTACGTATTACCTACGTTGTTTGATCAAAGTACTTTTACGCAATCTTACTTTTTAGAACTTGGTGTTGACCAATGGAAGGACTATAAGGATTGTCTTTTTGTGATCACTCGAAATGATTTTGAGACGAGTAAACAATGGATTTCGTTTACGGCTACCCTTACGCAAAACCATATTGCTTACGTAGAATTAACGGGTTATGAGGAACTTGGACACTTAGCTCAGATTGTAAACTATTTATTAACGGAGGAATGGTCCAATGACAGTCGTGCCGCAGTTACAGTTGGATAGAGAACAGATTGAGAGAGATCGACGTGACATACATAATTGTTTGATCCTAGCACAGCTTGCTGATGAAAATACGGCTAATATACCTTTACTAGGGCTTGAACGAAAATCTATTACAGAGAACGTACGTGGAGATGCACTTATTTATGTACAGGCCTTATCACGCGAGCCTAAGTTATTTCAGGAGCTGGGAAAAAACCCTAAAGCGATCTACATAGCATTTGAAAACCGCAGCCAAGCCTTTTTACGATCCATCAAGTATTATGAAGCGGAAAATAAAATCCAATATTTGCGAGAGCGGTTGCAAAACAAGTTGATCCTGATTAAACCGAAACTAGCGGAACGCAATGATGGTAACGATCTTTTTCATTATAATTTTGAATTTGTTTGGGTGGGGGACGATGTGGAATCCTCCCATTATCATCCGGTGCCTCGGATCGATCCCGATCTACCTTGGACTCGATTCGAAAGCTTTTTGTTAGATAAAAACCAGCCTTTTCGATTGAATGAATATCCAAATCTGATGGAAACACCCGAGTTCATTGTCTGCGAAAAGTACCTCTACTACATCCCCAATGACAGTATTTTGACTTTGAATCCGCAAAACAGAACCGTCTATTATTGCCGGCATCCAGAACTCATAAAAAAAATAGAAGTTCCTTCGTCAGACTGGCAAACGGAATTCAAATCGGTGCGGCGGGATTTGTCGTTTATTACAACGGAATATGCGGGTAATTTAAGAGAATTATTGAATGAAAACGGGGTACATCTTACCCCACAATCCATCGCGGTGACTCCGGATAATCGTCAGTCCGATACAAACGCAACTCTTTCGGAAGAAGTACCTCCATCGAGTGTAAAGGAAATCGACTTTATCCAGCACCTCAAATATTTGGCTTCGGTAGATAATTTGGTCTATGAAGATGCGGACCTCATTAACTTTCATACTGCTTTAAAAACCTCTGTAATGCCGATCCTTGGTGGGATGAGCGGGACCGGAAAATCAAAGCTAGCGCTCCTCTATGCAAAAGCGTTAGGCTTAATCAACAATGAACATCTTCTGATCCTGCCAATAAGTCCTGCCTACACCGAACCATCCGACATCTTAGGCTACCTCAATCATCAGCTTGGTATTTACATGGAAAGTGAGACGGGCTTGGTCTCCTTTCTTCAAAAAGCTGCCGACCATCCTGAGGAGCTTTTTATGGTTATCTTCGATGAAATGAATTTGGGACAGGTTGAACATTACTTCAGTCCCTTTATTTCAATCATGGAGATGGACGACGATGACAGACTCCTTACCTTATTTAGTGACAATGCGGTTTGTCGGGACAAATCCTTGAAGAATCGAATTCATATCGGTAAGAATATTTTATTTGTGGGTACAGCAAATTTCGACGAAACCACGAAGGACTTCAGTAAACGGCTACTTGATCGATCCAATGTTATCCATTTGAAGAAGTATGACTTTAAAGAAGCCAAAAGCCTGCACTATGAAGGAGAACCCCCGGTTATAACCAAACCAATTGATACCAATATCTATCGTAAGGGATGGACCAGTAAACAAGGTGGATTAAAAGATCTTTATGATGATGAGTTGGAATTGTTGGAACGTATGCATGAGCTTATGGCGAATATTGACTCACAAACGGGCGTGTCGTTCCGTATTGTGAAAGGGATCAGCACTTATTTAAAAAACATTCCCAAGGACCAGCATCATGCGGATCTCCTTTCCAGAGAAAGGGCCTTTGACTATCAGATCAAACAGAGGGTACTTACTAAAATACGGGGTCACCGTGAGCAAATTGAATCCTTAGTTGGCTCCTACGATTTTCAGAAAAATTTGTATGAACCGGGGGAGATGGCTACTCTACTCTCGGATTGGGCAGCGGAGAAGTATGAGATGGAGAAGATCAAATTCAGCTTCGATATCTGTCGGGATTACTTAATTCAGAAGGCGAAAGAGTTGAGTCGGAATGGCTATACATTATAACAATACCTTACCGTTTCGTCTTGAATTTACAGTATCGTTCGATCGTACGATAACTGATATTTGTTTTTGGGATACAGAGAGGGAGCTAGATCGGCAGCAGTTCATTGAACTCCGTGAAATGGTCCCTGTATCTCTGTCCTTTACTAGCCATGTGCCATCATCAGGTCAACTATTCGTTGAAACTGCTCGTCTTAATGAGGAGGGGGAAACCCTCCACTTAGAAATGAATTTGCCCACTATAAAAAAACCCTTATTTTCAAGAGATACAAACAGCCGGGAAGAAGAGTTTCCATGGAGGATGGGGTATTATTTAATTAAGGTCATTTTTGAGGGAACTACATACTACAGCGGGATCCGGGTCATTCCTAATAATTTGAATCATGAACAAGTCGACTGGTTGCATCAGTATCTGGAGGAGAAGGTGGAAGGTCTCTGTTTTGAATTGATTCAGAGCCAACGGACGTTTGCCGGCGATCCATCGGAACAGAGTCCTGAAAAATGGTACTACGACTATGCTAGGTGGATCCTATCCGTAAGACAGAAGGTAATGGCCTGCCTCCAGTACATAGAGCGGTACCCTTATGATGGAGTCTTAACTCAGCACGAGGTTTCGACCAAACATAAGAAGCAGGATATGAGAAGCGAGCGCTGGGCAAATTCATTTCAAGGGTTAGCCTATAACCAAGGCATGCAGCCTGCACCCTATTTCCTAAATCGAGTAAAAATCTTGGAGCAGAACATTCCGATCAATCAATGGTTAAAATATACGATTGTATGTTGGAAAAATGAACTCCAGCGAGCCACACATTACATTAGGGCAGATATCCAAAATATGACGTTAGAGGAGTCGACCTGTCGAGCTCAAATGGCACAGGCCGAATCAGCAAGGGATTCTGTAAGCCAAATACGAGACATTATTCAACCATACCTACGTGCACAACAAATGGCTTTCAAAACTGCGGAGAAACGCTTGCATCTCCTTCAGAAACGGAAGGCATTAGCTGAAAACTTAAGCCAACACTTGAAAAATGTGGAGTCCCTATTCGCTTATTTTTTAAATCGGTCGTTTATCCGTGATTGTGATGTGACGATGAGAAAGCCGATGATAAAGAATCGATACTATCGGATGATCAACGATTTATATGAAGAGAGCCTTCAAATCCAAAAAAATGAGGGGGACGGTCGTCTTTATCGAGCCGTATTCCGACCCACTTGGCGGATTTATGAGTACTTCGCCTTATTTCAAATTATTTCAGCTCTCCAACATATTGGATTTCAAATGGTCGAAGGTCTTCCCGACAGTATAAATCACTATCACGAAGACGGGATCCGGGAGGGGACGCGCTATGTCCTTCGAAACGACGACAGCGAGCTGCACCTCCACTTTAATAAACAACTGCATTTTTCGTCTCAAGAAGCGCGGAGGAGTGGTGAAGCATTCTACTCGAGTACCGAGAATCGTTGGCCCGATTACAAAATAGACTTCTATCGCCGACAAACGGACAACGCAGTAAGATATTCTGGTCACAGTATGGTACTGGATGCAAAATTATCTAAGCTTTCGAACTTGTACAATATCCACTACCCAATCAAACCATTTTCTCAGTTAACGAACTACTTCTACATCCACTATTGTGGTACCAGAGAAGAGAGAGCACTCTCACGGCCGATAGTTGATCGAGTGTATTGTTTATATGCCGGTTATGGTGAAATTGGGAATCCAAAAAAAGACACGGACACCGTTTCATTCATCCGGCTTTGTCCTGTTCCAGACAGCGAAGAAGTGTGCGGTCAAATGGAACTTCAAGAAGCGATTATGAGTTGGTTGACAGAGGACGCGGGGTATACTTTTCCAATTGAGTGAACATGAATTAACTACAGGGCACCCCTTTACCGAGAGAGATCTACGGTAAAGGGGTGCCCCTCGTACCATTATTTTTATTCATCGAATTGTTTTCGAGCCTTAGCTTGAATTTTGCTTCCCTATCTTCAATTTAGCTATTTCAAGTTCTGCATTCCTTATATCCTGATCGAGTTCCGTGATTAAGCGCTGTCGACTAAGGAGCATCGGTGCTCTTTTATGCATACTGCCACCAGTTATCAAACCTTCATGGTTAATTGAATCACCCTGTATCGTAACGACACGGTAACGATGTTCGAGCTTCTCAGCAATGCTGATAGCAACCTCCAAGGTCTCCGCAACGATGAGATTTCCCAGGAGGAAAGAAAAAGCCTCGTAGTATTCAGCGTCAAAGGATACGAGATCGATGGCCACCCCAACGAATCCTTTTAAGCTAGACATGCTACGTTGGTCGCTTTCCGGTATACTTACCCCGCAGATTCGATCCAATGGGATAAATGCGGCACGGCCGTGCTGATATTTCTTGAGGTGCGTTATAGCCTCCCAAGCGTTCTCTTCCTTTTCAACGATTACTTGCTGGATGGAATTTTCAAGCACAGTTTCAATCGCAACCTCAAGATGTTTAGGCACATGCAACAATTCTGCCACCACCCCACAAATTCCGGAAAGAACAGCTCGCTTCTTAGCTATAAGCACCTCTTTTACTCCTGGAATAAAATCCTTATAGTCTTCAGCCATTTCCTTAAGGGTATCCCTACGTGACGATAGTGCTGCTAATTTTCTCTCCAATTTTAACTACTCGATTTGCATTTCTTCGGATTGTGCATGATTACTTATGGAGTCACTCACAGATGACCCCCTCGTGAACGATATTATTCATCAAAGTAAATGAAGGAGTGGACGATTTTCTGCTCGTTCTTTCATGACCTTCAATTCGGTGATTTGAACCTGCAACAAGCCGATAAGCGCATCGGCAGCACTCGCAACATCTTCTCGGTCTTTAAGAGACATGGATTCTATTTCAGACAATATCTCCTCAGGCAGAGGCCTGAAGTTCGGCACTCGACGAAGGAGAATTGTAATGCGTCCATTGACCGATGTGTAATAATCACGATCATTGTAACGAGCCATTTCGTTGCTCCTTATGAACAGATTTATTCATTGAAGTTCTTCTCCCTCGTAGTCGAGATCAATTCCGGTGCCACTCAGAATTATTTAATTGTACGAAGCGTCACCGTCACATAATCAAAGTCTCCGAGCGGACCTGGTTTTTTAAATCCCCCTACGAGATATCCCTGTTCTAGGAGATCTAAGAGAATTCCCGTGGTTTTTAAGGAAACAGTCACCAGATCTGTATCGGTTTCAAGTCCAAGCTTCTCTTTCATTAACTCCATATCTTGTAGGAGCTCTGGGTTGCGTATGGATGGTCGCTTTGCCATGGGGAGTCCACTTCCTTTCATCTATTGGAAATATTATACTATACATTTAAGATTGTGTACATATCGTGTACATAAGGTGTACACGATTTTAATGGATAATTTTTCTTTTCAGGCTCCGGTGTCATGTGATAAAATGTAAGCAGATTCACTTGCCATTTGGCGTTTACGCGAGCTATTCAAGCCCTATGGGCGGTATTGTCACAGATGTTTACATCTGACAAAGCCAGCCTGTTGGGCCTATTTTATTTGTTAAAAGAAGCGATGTTCTTCCTTTCCGGGAGACCTTCGCTTTTTTTTATACATTCCAAAGGAGCGTGGTTAACCATGAAGTTTGATGTGTTCTGGGAACATGTGCAATCCACAGCATACGTGATCCCAGAGGATGCAGACCAACAAGAACGGCGATTGAAAGTCTTGGATGATGTCTGTTACTCAAGCGCAGCCAAGATGAAAGACATTCTGCCTACTTTAGACTCGGTCACGGTCAACGAATTGAAACAGATGTTCGAGGATCTGCATCACTTTGAGTGCATGGAGGGCGAAGGGAATGAGTTCGAGCTACACAATTCGGATCAAGAATTGATGGAGTTGAACCGATCCCCTGCTGTATGTAAGGCGGTCCGGAACCTGGTACCGGAGAAATCCAAAAGGAGGCTGTTATAATGGCGGTGCTCGAACTGGCTTATCAGGATTTGGAAATGCATTTGCACGCTCTGGACACGGTTATTGTCGTTAAGCAACTCCAAGGTGAGGGATACCTCGTGCAACCGGAGTGGGGCCTTTACGAGAACTTGACAGAACATGTGTTCGTGCGCCTGTTTGGGGAGGGTGTTGTTCAGGAAGTGAAGGAGGGCACGTTCTTCATTCCTGCTGAATTGACCCGAACCGGTGTAACGCGGCTACGGCAATACATAAAGACTCACGCACTGGTTTGTGAGTATTATTGTGATTGCCCAGACGTTAAAGTCTCCCCTAAAGGAGTCCAGTTGGATTTTTCTAACATGTCGTATTATTTGCATGGCATTTTCGAAGGTTTGAAGGGGCTCGCAGAGGTATGGCGGGGAAATAACAAACAAGGAGGAACAAAGCATGTATCAACGGTACACGTTGGATGAGGAAGGACTTAAGCTGCCGGTTGTGGAGCGAGTCTTAGAAAATGGCGAAGTGGTAGATCGCAAAAGAGTCCGATCTCTTGATTTCCAGCAAGCCATGGTGAACTCGGCTGACGAATGGATGTTGTATGAATCCCTCTGGAGAAGCTCGAATGGATACTACAACTGCTTTGAGGCGATGTTTAAGTATCTGGAAGAGTACAGGGATGGTGACGGTGGACTCATTCTCGAATCCCTTCTCGACTATGTTACGAACAACAGTCGAGATGTGCAAATGGCCCAACTATTCCGGTCGTTATGTGAAAAGCTCAATGCGGCCAGTTTGGATCCTGCAGCTTATAATTCCGTGATTCGAGCGATGGTGAGTCGGTTAGAGAACGTCAGTGATCCGAGTGCCTTATTGGATTTACTAATGACGTTGCTCGCCCAGGCTCACTTTTTTGATTCACCGGATCTGGAGGTAGTCAAATGCGTCATCGGCGTCGTCCAAACCCGGGTAAAGGAGTTTGAGGCGGGTGCAGCTTTGGATGAAATGTGGGCTTACATGTCAGAGCGAACCTCGAAAAGGGTGATTCTCGAGGTGGCCAAACCTTACCTAGACGATTTGTCCCTTACCACTCCCATCCTACCGCGTAACTGTGCGTTTTATAGCTCGAATTCGAAGAGCGGGCAGAGGGTTGGCATTTTGGTTGAACGATGCAGATGGGATGTTAACCTAACGGGTGATTCCTTACCTCAGGTTGCACATCCGAATCTGCTTTTTTGGTTCCAAGTCAAGGATGGCAATTGTAAAGCCAGTGTTGCAGCGGTTAAAGATGCGGTCCTCTCCGGGGATTCTCGGTTGTACCGGTATCCTTTCTCCAACGTTTTCGATCATCTCGGATGCTGCTGGAATATTCCAGAGGTGAAGGACATTCGGAGTTTGGAATCTTTTCCAGGGATGTTCCTTACAGGGGAGCGCAACTTCCATCAATATCCCGGTACCGCGGGGAAAGAGTATCGGGAACTTTTGACGTACCTGTCGGCGCATGAATTTGACGATATGTGGCTCAAAGACACCGGATATAAAGTGGCTGATATTATGTAGTCTCGTTGGGTGTGACGCCCCGTACCGAGTAAAAGGTCCGCTGCACACGTTGCGGCGATTTTCATTTAAAGGAGAGATTACCAATGGATTTGTTTGCTAGCTTGGGAATTGTCGTCGAAGAAGTTAAAAAGGATGCCGTCCATAAACCGGAACCGAAAAAGCAAAAGGATACCTCCACCAAGGTAGGAAAAACGCAATCGGCCAAACAATCAATAAAGCCTGCTTATTCAGGTAATAAGGCGAACACACAGGCCGACATTACTCGCATGCTGGTGGGTTTTGATTGGCACGTCGACTATGCGACCCACACGTTTAGTGTGCTCGATCTAAGTAGGTTACTTGTTGAGATGGATGACTCTCATCCCATAGATGCGGTCAAGGAAGCACTTTGGGCACGAGTTCCACAAGAGGTAAAGGATGAGTTAGAAAAAGCACGACAAGCAAGAGCTGAAGCGGAATTACTTGCAGCTGCAGGTACTCCTGAGCAAGCTCAAGCGGATATTCCCATTGAAACCGAAGAACACAATGAGGAACCGGAGAATGCCGACGATCTCACCTATGACGAGGAAGAGGGCGAAGTCAAGGTAAGCTCTCCAAAAGCTTCGGCTCCTGCAGCCGCGGTTAAGCCGAATAGGCCTGAGGATATCGTGGTGCAAGAAGGGGAACTCACGGTGGATATGCTTCGCCAAGCCCTTTCTCTCAAGTACATGGAATTTGTCAGTGAAGAAGCGGTTCAATGGCGCGTAAACATGGATGCGAAGCGGCTTACCCCGATTATTTCCATTGGGAAATTCGGAGGTGTAACCAAATGAGCCTGTCGGCATTTTATTGGAAATTGAAGGATTTCGAAGCTTCACCTAAGGCCGCCGCGTTTCATTATGTTGCAGGTCGTGACGGGCTTCTTTATGAAATAAGGGAAACGGATTACCTTCAGGTCATAGTTCCTCAACCGGAAGTGGTGGAGTTGGAACCCGTGCCTGTTGGGGTCACTCTAAAGCTTCCCAAAATACCGGGAGAATTGCTTGCACAGGCCATCGCATTCTTCCGTTATTTCACTGAACTTCGTGTAGAAGCAAGCGTGAATATTGTGTGGAATCGAGAAACGGAGTCCTACTCCCAAGTATGTCCCGAGCAGACGGTATCCGAAATGGAAGCCGTGGTCCATTATCCAGAGGTCACAAATCAGCTTATGGTAGTGGAGCTTCATTCTCATCACGTGATGGAAGCGGGTTTCTCGCCTAAGGATGATTTCCATGATCAGTTTCTTCGCGTTTATGGTGTATTCGGGCGCTTGGATCAGCCCATACCGGCATTCGAATTCCGCGCCGGCTTTAACGGGCAGCATTATCCCGTTCATGTCGCCGATCTGTTTGAATTAAAGGGAGTTTCCCCGGAAGCTACGTTTCCTTTGGAGTGGCTGGAGCGGGTAAGCATTGTATAAGAACCGAGAGGGGGCCCCTAAAGAGGGAGCCCCTTCATAAAAAAAGGAGGAATCACGATGCATTCCAAAATTCAGTTTAAAGGGAAAAATCTTCACTTGCTGTTTATCATCGTCGGTCTTGGGGCCAATGGTTCGCACTTCTTCCGTGGACTTTGTCAGGATCTGCGAACCCATATTAATGCCTATTACCATCGCTCTTGGGACCGTCCGTTCTCTTATGAGCATATACTTCTTATCGACGGCGACAAAGTAGAAGAAAAGAATCTAGGCAATCAAATTTTTGAACGTGATGAGATAGGCGTGCACAAGACGATTGCCTTGTCCGAGAGGTATGGGGAACACTATGAGCTCGACATTCTCCGCGTTACGGATTACATCCAGGATGTGGATTACATGATGCGCTTCATTCCGGATGTGAGGGTCAACTCTAGTCTGTATCTCCCCGTATTAATTGGTATGGTGGACAATCATGCCACAAGAAAAATTTTAGATGGGTTTTTCCGGTCTGATTTTTTTGAGAACATGCTATACCTGGATGCCGGCGTTCACGGTGTGTCTAATGATCAACACGGCAAGCCTCGGGTTGATTCGGGGAACGGCGGACAAGTCATTGTTGGGCTAAAGGTCAAGCACACGGTCATCATGGATTCCGTGGCAGGGCTTTACCCTGAAATCATGGGAGACACAGAATCCAGGGTGCCAGGCTGCGGAGTTGCCATACAGTCCTCACCTCAGCGTGGAGCAACCAATAAGTTTGCCGCCCAAATCGCGAATAACATCGTAAATACGCTGCTTACTGAGAAGTCCATTCTTGTTCATCAGGTCATGTTTGATTCAAGAATGTGTGGAGCTAATCCGACATTCGTATCAAAAGCTCAGATGGACGTATTTGAAGAATTGACTAAACCGATGGTGTTCAGTATATGAGTACGGCGATATGGCGATCCCACAATGAAACCGTAGAGGTGACCCGGGCAATTTCAAGCAAGCTTTGGAAAGACACTAAGTTTCGAATTAAGTGCAAGGATGGGACGACGCAGCTGGTAGAGAGAGCCGATATTTTACTGAATGAAGAGGAAGCTCTCATCGAAGAACTAGCCTCCATTTTGAAACAGTACCGGCAGCCACCTCGGTCTGCAAGATACAAAGAGATCATGTTCCGGCTCTTGGAAACTGGAGTCCCGTTCAACGAGAGACTCAAATCGTTAATGGAAAAAGAAAGGCTGGCAGTTAAAGATAAAATGGTTGATCTGATTGAGTATTGCGGGGGATAATCTCCCCGCTTTTTTTTTTTTTTTTTTTTTTTTTTTTTTTTTTTTTTATTAAAAAAT
>FWWL01000759.1_pt1 | contig 85846 bp, 82 predicted proteins | sample 2228331 | NCBI WGS metagenome assembly FWWL01 (sample SAMEA103939775, study PRJEB20133) | metagenome | reverse complement strand
TTTCCGTTGCTGCGGGAGTGTTGCCGCTGGCTGTGCTGGATGCGTTGTTCTCGCCATTGTTGCCTTTAGAGCAAGCGGCGGTGAACACCAGGACGGCAGCCATGCAGGCAAATAGTAATTTCTTTGCCACTAAATTCGAGCCCCTCTCAAGAATGATATGTTTTTTTGTAAGCACTTTCAGTATAGAATCATTCAAGGGCTTTGTTTACCCAATAAACTATAGTCCGTACTTTGAAAAGCATATATCGTCACAATCCGTCGACCGGAATCCGTAACTTGATGAACGTCCCCTGCATAGGCGCGCTTTCGATCAAGAGCTGGAATCGGTTGCCGTAAATAAGCTTCAGGCGATAGATGACGTTCTGCACGCCGATCCTCTCGCCAATCTCTTCTTCGCTCTCCAAATAACCATAAAACAGCTTCACTTTTTCATCGTTCATGCCAACCCCGTTATCTCTAATCGTGAAAACAAGCTCCCTGTCTTCTCGCTCAACTCGCACTTCTATTCTGCCGCCATTTTTGAGCGGCTCAATTCCGTGTATGCTGGCATTCTCCACAAAAGGCAAAAACACCATCTTCGGGATGGTACAAGCTCTTGCTGAAGGATCGATATGAATCTGATAGTGCAGCCGATTCTCGAATCGATACTTCTGAATTTCCAGGAAACAAAGAATAAATTCCATCTCTTCGCTCACCGTAACCCTGTCCTTGCCCCAAGTCAGCGAGGTTCTGAATATTTTAGCCATGTTATGAATGATCTTAGCCGTTTCTGTCTCGTTCTTGACCACGCTGCGCATCCGAATCGTCTCTAGGGCGTTGAATAGAAAATGCGGATTGATCTGGCTTTGCAGCGCGTTCAACTGTGCTTGGCGGCGTTCGAGTTCGAGCGATTTCTTCTGGATATCCGCGACATATACATCGTCGATCAAGCTTTTCACTTGAATGGTCATCCGATTGAACTCGCTCGTTAGTTGTCCGATTTCATCCAGATATTCTTCTTGTTTAATCGTATCGAAATTTTGATTTTTCACTTTTTTCATATGTCTGAGAATGCGCACCAACCGAATGTTCATTGATCGAGTGATCCATAAGATAATCAGAGTCGGCAGAATGACATTAATGCAAGCCAGTACGATTACGAACTCACGAGATTGGCGTACCGCTTTAAGTACCTCTTCATCCGAGATCGTACCTACGATGCGCCATCCTTCCAAATAACTGACATTCTCGTATTCTGTTGCGATTTCTATCGCGTCGGAAGGGAACTCAAGCGATGAATAGTCAGTTGAATCTTTCTTCCAATCGATATGGGGATCGGTCGTATATTCAATCTGATCGTTATCATTAATTAAATAAATGTTTCCTTGCAGGTTAAGGTTTTGGAAGATTTGTTGTATCGAAGTTGTTTTCATCTCTATCTTCAGAATTTTTTCATACTGATTTTTGGAGGAGTAATAGTTCATTCTACGAATAATGCTGAACACGTCCCTCGTTTCGCCGTCCTTTGAGTATAAATCCTCTCTTTCCGTTCGAACGAAAACAGCCTGAGACGATTTGCTGTTTTTAAGCGCGCGGTACCAATTCGATTGCTTCACTTCAGGAGTGATGTCTCCGACGCCGCCCGAGTGAAGCATGGTCGGATTATCGATATAGATCTTTATATTTTGGACGTCGTTATATGCGGGAGTATAGCTGTTCAATATTCTTCGAAAATACGAGTCGTATGCTTCAATATAATCGACCGGATTCTCATATTTCATTTCCAATATTTGATTTAAGTTAAAGTCCGAATTGAAAACCGTCGAAACCGTTAATGTAGATTGGATTTTGGCGCGGAATTCATTTTTGATCTGTTCGACAGCTCGCGATATGTCCTTCATCCGTTGGTTTTTGACGTTTTCCGTCGTTACGCGATAGAAAATAACATTTGTAAATACGATCGGAATGAATACGGACAAAATATAAAGGATCAACATCTTATTGCGCAAACGGACGTTATTCAGATTAAGGCTCGGCTTCAAATGGATAGTCCCCCTCTTGCTTGGGCATGACATTCACAGCAATTTATTGCGGTACTCCGTAGGCGTCATCCGTTCGATTTTCTCGAATTGGGTTACGAAATAATCGGCGTTACTGAATCCGACTTTCTCGGCAACCTCATAAATGCGCATATCCGATGACTGGCGCAACAGCTTCTTGGCTTCGTTTACCCTAATCTGCAATAAAAAATCGTTGAAATAAACGCCGTATGTCTTCTTGAACAACTGTCCGAGATACACCGGATTGATGTAAAACTGCGAGGCGATGCTTTTAAGGCTGATGTTGTTAGAATAGTTACTCTCTATATAGGAGCGAATTTTTTGGATGCCGCCCTTTGCCTGCTCCTTGCGCAGCTCGGCGATGTAACGTTGGCTCTCCTCGACGAAGGCGGTAAAAAGCCTTTTTAGCTCTCCTAATGAAAGGTTCAAATCGTGCCAACCGACAATTGGTGCAAATGAGTTAAGAGTTTGCTCATCACCGTCCATGCTTCGAATGGCTTTAGTGACACCGAGTACGCATTGGTGAATGTTCATCTTAACAGCCTCCGGAGCATAATGCTTCATTCGGAAATCATGAAACAATGCGTTTACAGAAGCCTCCACCGCCTCCGTCTGCAGTTCTTCTATCTGCTCTATAAGCCGGTTGAACCTCTCCGGTTCGATACCGATAAAATTTAACGGCTTCTGCCGCACCTCGTCATAGATAACGATGCGGCTGTCGTCATGAACAAATTTGTATAGGAGTGCTTCCTTTGCGGTCCGATACGATTGCTGGATATCCGACAACCTATTGACCGGTGACCCGGCATAGAGAAATACGCCGCTGCCTGCTTCGTCGGATAACCTCTCCCGAAGCTTAGCTGCAAATAAAGCGATATTCCCCTCGAAGGAGGCTAGAATTCGCTCATGCACGAGGATACCCACCCGATTACGGTGCTCATGCAAGTAGATCGACTGATTACCGGCTGTCAGTATCAGCAGCTCCTGTTGAACAAGATCTTTGAATCGTGCGGGAGATAATTGTTCACCGGATGGCTGCCATGGATGGTTGTCGTTAAGCTCCGCGAAGAGATAGAACAAGCGATCCTTCGGAAGCAGCGTCAATCGTTGCCCCCATTCGGCTGCGACAGCATCCTCTGCTTCGCCTAGTATGAGAGATTCGATCATAGCTCCGGTCATCAATCGTTCATTGCGTAAACGTTCCGTCCGCTCCCGGTTAAGCCGCTCGTTCAATTTCCGCAGCATCACGGAAAATTCGTTCTCATCGATGGGCTTAACTGTGAAGTCATGAACACCGTATCGCACCGCTTGCTGGGCGTACTTGAAATCGTGATACCCGCTGATGATGATAAATACCGGGCTTACATCGCTCTCGTCGACAGTCCGGCGAATGAGCTCAAGGCCATCGAGCACAGGCATGCGTATATCCGTGATGATCAGATCCGGCCGGACCCGCTCGATGAGTTCAAGAGCGTCCTCACCATTGTCGGCTTCACCCACGATTCGAAAACCGCAAGCCTCCCAATCGATCAGCATCATCAAGCCTTTGCGAGTAAATACTTCGTCATCAACCAGGATAGCGCTATGCAATTGCATTCATTCTTCCTCCATTCGTACTGCAGCGGTTGTTGCTTGGCAAATAGAAGTCGGTTTTCTTTCCCCAAGAGTGAAGGAGCTAGTACTATCCTACCATAAGGGAATAGCTTTGCTCAGGAATGCTTCGTAATTGTTTTCCTGCAGCGAGGCGCTCAGGTGCCTCTAATAGGCGACACTAAAGAGGGGTATGTCCCAAAATTACTGATGGGACATACCCTACAAGAAGGATGATATTTCAAATTGTCTCTATTGGGTTCAATTTCTCGAAATAAATGGAAAAGTACATCTGTTCTACTCTAAACTTATTCTTGATTACACAATTAAGGGATAAGTCCATCTATTTCGCGTGGTTCAGGTCAGAATGCGTTCAATCCGTTCGAAATAACTGTACTTATCCAGTAATTCCTATTTTTCAAGCGTCGAGTGTCTTAATAGATGTACATATCCAGTTATTTGAAAGCAATCAACCCAAACAGAAACGGGACGTAGCAGAAAGAAACTCCTGCTCTGTCCCGTTTTGATTCCTAAGCTTATGCGGACAAAAACCGATACTGGGCATCGACCAGATTCCGATAATGACCGGGACGTTTCATCAACTCGTCATGGGTGCCTTGGTCGACGATCTCGCCGTGATCCAGAACCACGATACAATCCGCGTGCCGGATCGTGGACAATCGATGGGCTACGATGAAAGATGTTCGACCCTTGAGCAGCGTAGAGAGCGCTTCTTGTATTCGCAGCTCCGTCTCGGTATCGATGCTGGCGGTCGCTTCGTCAAGCACAAGAATGCGGGGATTGGCGAGCAGCGCCCGCGCGAAGGACAACAACTGACGTTGGCCGACGGAGAGCGCATTTCCTCTCTCCTCTACTTCCGTATCGTAACCGTTGGGCAAATCCGCGATAAAATCATGCGCGCGAACCGAGCGAGCCGCAGCTTCCACTTCGGCATCCGTAGCGCCGGGGCGGCCATATCGGATGTTATCCCGGATCGATCCCGAGAAGATGAACGTATCCTGCAGCACGATCCCGATTTGGGAACGCAGGCTTTCGATGGTTACGTCCCTTACATCGATCCCGTCTAGAAGAACGCGACCCTCCACCGTATCGTAGAACCGGCACAGCAGATTTACGATCGTGCTTTTCCCCGAACCTGTATGACCGACCAATGCTACAGACAAGCCTGCCTTCACGTCCAGATCGATTCCGCGCAGCGCCGGGCGATTGGATTCGTAACCGAAGGAAACCCCTTCTAGCCGAACATTCCCTTGTAACTCACGCAGCTTGACCGCATTGTCCTTCTCCGGCACTGCCGGCTTTTCATCCATGAACTCAAATATCCGTTCGGCGGAAGACATGGAAATCAGCAATTGAGAATACATGTTCCCCAGCCTTGTTATCGGCTCCCAGAAGCTTCCCACATAAGTTATAAAAGCGACCAGAGCCCCTACGGTCAATAGATCCGACTGAATCAGGTAAGTACCGTACAGCAGCAAAATGAGCGTTCCTATGGCAGAAGTGATTTCGATAACGGGACCGAACAGCTGATTTAACGCCGATGCCCTGTTCCAGGATCGAATATTGCTCGTGTTCATAGCGTCGAAGTACCCGATGTTTTCCTTTTCCTGAGCGAATGCCTGCGTGACCCGGATGCCCTGAATGCTCTCGTTCAGATGAGCGTTGATCCGGGACTGCTTGATCCGGACCTCCTGCCAAGCGAACCGAATTTTCTTTCGCAGGGCGGAAGACACGATAAACATCAGGGGAACCGTGATCATAACGGCCAGCCCAAGCTTGGGCTCCATGACAAGCAGAATAACGGTAATACCGATTAACTGCACGATGTCGATCGCGGAGTTGATGACTCCGTTCGTGAACAGGTCCTGCAGAGAGTTGACGTCATTCGTGACTCTTACAAGCACGGAACCGGCCGGACGTTTATCGAAAAACCGGAAAGATAACGATTGTATGTGACGGAACAACGCCGCCCTTAAGTCGAAGATGACTTTCTGACCAATTTCGTTCGTTTTTTGAATCGTGTACCGTTGAGCCCACCATCGCATACCATACATGATCAGCATTACCGCCACTAGTCCGAATAACAAGGAGACGCTGCTGTTCCCATCCTCCGGATGAATTGCGCGGTCAATCGCTAAATACATAAGATACGGGATTGCTAGCCTTGACAACATCCCGAACACGGTCATAACGAACACGACTCTGGTTACTTCGGACTTGTAAGGCTTGATAAAGGAGAACAACCTTCCGATCTGTTTCCAGTTATACGTTTTTTCGATTAAATCATCGTCATTGTATACGAATTTGCGGCTCATCCCGTCACCCGTCTTTCTGCTGTGCCTGAAGAGCCGTTAGTTCCGGCATCCAATTCCTCGGGCCGATCGGCATACTGAATGCGGTACGTTTCCCGGTACAACCCCGGTTGCCGAACGAGCTTCTCATGGGTACCCCGTTGAATGGTGTGACCCCGGTCCAGAACGATGATCTCATCCGCGTGGCGAAGGGTCGAAATCCTATGTGCGATCATAAATACCGTACGCCCGGCCATGACCGATCGGATCGCAGTTTGGATCTCATGCTCGGTCTCCATGTCCAGTGCGCTGGTCGCGTCGTCGAGAATAAGGATCCTGGGTTTGCTAAGCAAGGCGCGCGCAATGGCAATCCGCTGCTTCTGTCCTCCGGACAGTCCCATGCCTCGCTCCCCTACGACTGTTTCATAGCCGAGCGGAAGCTCGCGGATAAATCCGTCCGCTTGTGCCAATCGAGCCGCTTCTTCTATTTCTGCCATGGCAGCATCAGGAAATCCATAGCTAATGTTCTCCTTAATCGTCGTGGAGAATAGGAACGACTCCTGGAAGACGATGGCCGTCTGACGCCGCAAGCTCGCAAGCTCGATATGTCGTACATCTACCCCGTCCAGCGTAATCGAACCTTCACCTACGTCATATGCGCGCATTAACAATCCGACCGCGGTCGACTTCCCGGATCCCGTGCCTCCGAGCAACCCTATGACCGAACCTGCCGGGGCGTCCAAGTTAAAACCGAGCAGTGCGGAAGGCAGATCGTCCCGATTCGTATAACGAAAGCTGATTTCTTCGAAGCGAATATGGCCTTTCACCGCATCTTCATCCAATACCAGGCTATTCTTCGTATTTTTCACGGAAATCGGTTGATTGAGCAGCTCCAGCAGCCGTTCTCCCGACGCTTTGGATTGTGTATAGTTGTTGATTTGAAACCCCAGCGTCCACAAGGGGGCGACGATCAAGCCGAGCATACCCGAAAGCGCGACCAAATCCCCCAAAGACAAGGACCCGTTAATGACTCGCCATCCGCCTGCCAGGATCAGTGCGGCAACGCTCAAATTCGCGATAAATTCGATCATCGGAAAATATTTCGCCCAGACGCCCGCCAACTGAAGGTGATTGTCGCGGTAATCCACGTTCTCCTTAACGAATTTATTGATTTCGAAAGGTTCGCGGGCAAACGATTTGACTGTTCTAACGCCTGTAATGTTCTCTTGCACGCGCACGGTCAAACGACCTACCGCGGAGCGGATGGAACGGAACACGGGATGAATGTTTTGTTCGAAACGAATGGCGATAAAGCTTAATACCGGGATGATTGCCAAAGTCATCAACGTAAGCTGCCAGTCAATGAAAAACATCATCGTAAAGCCGAATACGAGCAAAAATACCGTATTGAGCAATTGCGCGAATCCAAAACCGATGAAGTTCCGAATGCCCTCGATATCGGCAGTCAACCGAGACATTAAATCGCCGGTTTTTGCCGTATCGTAATAGGAGAACGATAATTGCTGCAGCTTCTCGTAACAACCGTTACGAAGCCGATGCGCCAGCCGGTTGCCCAGGCGCCCCCCGCTAAAGCCGTGTACATACTGAAATGAGGCTTTTACGAAAATAATACCTACGGCGGCTAGCGACAATCCGAGCACGCCTTCGAACTCCCCTGGAATGATCATGTCATCGATAAGCGTCTTAAGAAGCAGCGGGTACACCAAACCAAGCGCGGTCGCGACCGCCAATCCGGCCACGGAACCCCAAAGAAAACCTTTGTCTTGCCAATAATACGATTTCAATGCCCGAAAGATATCCAAAAATGGTCCTCCCCTTCACTGCTTTCTACGGCAGTTTAGCGCAATCATTACCACCCGGCAACAACGCTAATCGCTCCTAATTGCCCCTCCTTCGCAAGCTATGGCATTGAGCGCGACTCATGCAACGGATATCTCCGATATCGTCGTTAATTGTACCAAATATCCCCTGGTTTACGAGTTTATCAAAGAAAATCCAAGGCATTAATAGAAAAGGCCTTCTCCCATCAGAAAGACGATGGGAAAAAGCCGTTTTTGAATGTTATTGCCTGATTTTCCGCCACTGCTCTTGTAAATCCGCCAATAATCGCTCTTCACCTGGCTCTCGAAGCGTTTGGCTAATGCTTAGGGCAAATGCCGCAAGCTGCTGGGACCATGCGATTAAAGCTGATTGGACAGCCTTCAAAAGGGCTGACGCGGCTGTTTCATCCCACTGCCGCTCAACGATGGCCAGCTCGGCATCGATCGCACGGAAGAGCTTTTCGTTAAGATCGTCCCTGAGTGCCATTGCCCCTTCTTTCTCGAAAAAATGCTTCGGAGAGCGAAAAGCGCCCCAGAGCTGCTTGGGTTCAAAGCGAGGACCATTGATGAATATTTCAGGCAAAGGCAACTCAAGCGAAACGCCATCGATCGGTTCGGGAGAAAATCCTTCCCGTTCCATATCGGCCAATCCCGATAACGTTTGGAGCGCCTTCTCCGATAGGGCGTGAATCGTGCCTTCCAGTCGCAACCCGGCTGCGCGAAGCTCCTGAAGTAAATCTTCCCCCAGCGAACGCTTTAAGTCCTCGCCGCAAGCTTGCAGCAATATCTTCAAATCCCGGCCGTCGTCTTGCAGCACGGACGGATGGAAAGCGGCTTGAAAATGCTCCTTAAACCGGAATCGAAGCCTTTGCCGTAAATGATAGAGCTGCTCGCCGATTTCCTGATGTAGAGGCTGGACCGTGGCCGCCGGAACATCGCTTGCGCCTTCATCGTGCCACCGCCTCGCTTGACCTAGCATACTCTGGGCTTTTGACTCTCTTGCGGCCGCATCCGCGTTAGCCGATTGAAGCCAGCTTTCAAGCAGCTTATCGACGCGATCCAGCTCTTTATTAGCCGAGGCAAGCGCAAGTCCTCCGAGTTCCTCTTCGGAGAATAATCGGAAAGAATGCTCGAAACCGGCAATACCGGAAGCTTGCAGAAATTCGGAATCGCGAGATTGTTTAGCCTGCAATCCAAGCAGGCTGGAAACGGCGAATAACCTCGGCTTGCGTATGCCGTGCTTAAGCAATTGCGCGCCAACATGTTCTCGGACCGATTCCAACTCGGTTTCTGAGGAAGCAAGGTCGGACGCATTGATCACGAAAAACATTTTATCCAGCTCGAATACGTCCTTCACGCTGCCAAGCTGATTCAGGAATTCCCGGTCGGCTTCGGTAAATGCGTGATTATAATAAGTAACGAACAGAACTGCATCCGCGTTCTTGATATATTGGAATGCAACTCCCGTATGTCGGGCGTTGATGGAGTCGGCTCCAGGTGTATCCACGAGCACCGCACCGCTGCGGGTGATCGGGCAGTCCACGAACAAATCGATTTCAGCGACGAAACAAGAGGCCTGTTCTTCCGCCGCATACCGCCGATACTCCTCCTCTTGCACCGTAAGCTTCCGGCCAAGTAAAGGACCGTATTCGGTCCAGCCTTCGGCGGCGGCCGTTAGGAAAGCAAGATGAGGACGACCGCGGGGATGCAGTTCATTCGCGGATATGGGGTTCTTAAGCGATAGCAATCGCGGGATGTCGTTTCCGGCTTCCGTCATTTTTTCCTTGCTAACGCCTACCCGCTTAAGGGAATGACGGATATCATCCGAGAATGCATCCGGCGATTTCATCGTCACTAACGCGGTTCCATCAAGTTGGTCGCCCGAAGGAGCGACGATTCGATTGATTGTCGCCGTAGTCGGATTGGGAGACACGGGTAATACGGATTTACCGACGAGCGCATTGGCAAAGGATGACTTACCCGCGCTGAAAGCTCCGAATAACGCTATCGTGAAACTTCTGTTCTTGAACCGTTCCGCTTTGACCGATAAGCTGTCAGCTATGCTGCGCAGCGCAGGCACCTTGGACAACAACGCGGCCGAGCGCTCCAGCATCTCTGCAGCTCCGCGCGGCGCCCCAAGGCGATGGGGCTGCAGCTCTTCGCTTGGAGAAACTTCGGCAGGCATTGATACGCTTAACGGGTGTCGCTCCGTTGAATGCTGTTGCTGATTCTTGATTATATAAGCCATGCGATTGATCTGTTCCGCGGATACCGGATCAGGCGACGGCATTTCGAAATCCGGCTGACTGCCGGAGGACGGCAATAACGAGAGCAATCTCATCTCTTCGTTTCGTTCTTCCTCCTTAAGCCTCGCAAGTCCGAATGCCGCTTCATCCCTCTCGCTTAGCTCCCTAAGCTTGATGTTAATCTCTCCTGCTTGCTCTTCAAGCTCGGATTGATGTCTCTGGATAAGATCGTCAATCCATATTAATGCCGACTTGCGATATAACGACTTTAATTCGTTGCTCAATTCAGCCGCGTAATGCAAAGTCGCTTGACCGTCGGCACCCGCTCCGGGTTTAACCCTTTCCTTTAGCCAATCCAACGTCACAGGCTCGAAAGCGGCTTCCAAAGTCAGCTCTATATCTTGATTGCTTTCCGCCAAACCGTCCTCTTCGGCTTCTTTGCGCAGTATTTCCTTCAAGTGACCGGTTACATGAGCGGACACCTGGCGATTGAAATCGTCGGCAAGACGCTCAAGCCTCGCTGTTTTCTCCGCTTCCGTCTTCGCCGCTCCGGCTAGCCATCCCGCTTTGAAGCCCGATTGCATGGCAACCAGCACTTCTCTGGCTTTTTCCCTGGTTTCGGCAGGCGTCAGGTTAGCGTTCTGCAGCAATTTATCAATATCTTCCCGAACGCGTTGCCTGCGCCTGTCACCGGCCGACATAACCTCGGACAGGCTTTGCTGTAACGAGCTTCTCATAGCGGCTCGCTGATCCGCTTCTCCGTTATCGCCCAATACGTCCAGAAGTTTTTCCCTCTGTTCTTGATTTCGATGATGCAACGAATCCCGATATTGTTCAGCCAGGTGCGCAGCGGATCGCTCCGCGCTTCTTAACATTAAAGGAACCGCAAGAGGCTGAAGGTCTCTTAGCAGTCGGATCAGTTCCTCCCATTGCGATAAGGGATGCGACGGCTCTCTTAAGGAGAGGAATATCGTCGCGGCAGGATGAATATGCCAATTATCCAAAGCTTGCCCAAGGCTTTCCCGGAAAGCCGAAAAAGCGATCTGGTCTTCGCGGTGCTTGTCAATCTGGTTCACGATGAGGTAGGTTGGTTTCCCCCATCTGGCCATGCTGCGCAGAAATCGGAAGTTTACCTCCGATTGGACGTGGTTATAATCCGTAACGTAGAAGACGACATCAGCCAGATGAAGCGCGGATTCCGTTGCCGCACGATGGGCTCCGTCGGTTGAATCGACGCCGGGCGTATCCAGGATCGCCATCCGATCGCCGAGCAGGGGTATGGGATAGCTCACCAGAATGGAAGTAACGCCCTCTCCGTCAACCGCAAAGTCATGCAGCTGCTCGACCGGAATTCGGCGTGCGGGGTGCACCGTGCCGGAGGCGTCACGGAATACCGTTTCCGCTGAAGGCTCTCCGTTAATGACGGTCACGACGTTCGCGCTCGTCGGGATGGGCGATGAAGGCAGCAGCTCCGCGCCGCAGATCGCGTTAACCAATGTGGATTTGCCCGCGGAGAAATGGCCGCAGAAAGCGACCGTCATACGGCCTGTCTCCAGCTTGACGGACAGCTCGCGGAATTTCTCGGCTTGAACGGGGTCACCCTGGGCCGCTGACTCTACGGACATCTGCTCCAGGGCATGCCGGAAATCGGTAATTTCGGATGATTGCTGGATAAGGTTCGGAGCTTTTATGCCGATTGTACTCACGAGGTTACGCTCCTTTTCTTCAAAGCTGCTTTCATGCGGGATTTACCTTCCTTGCAATGTTCCAATATTGGACATAAATCGCATTTGGGGTTTTGCGCCTTGCAGTGGTAGCGGCCGAAGAAAATAAGCCGATGGTGCGTCAACGTCCACTCTTCCCGAGGAACTTTGCGCATCAGCTTCTTCTCTACTTCCAGAACGGAATCGTCCGCTTTCGCGATTCCCAGCCTTTTGGATACCCGCTCCACATGCGTATCGACGGCTATCGCAGGCACATCGAACGCGTTGGATACGACGACGTTTGCCGTCTTTCTGCCCACTCCGGGCAGCTCCGTTAACGCTTCATGCTCGCGGGGAATTTCTCCGCCATGCTTATCAATGACTATTCTGCACAGCTTCTGAATGTTCGCCGCTTTGTTACGGAATAAGCCTATTCTACGGATATCGTTCTCCAGCTCCTCCTGGGGAACATTCAAATAATCTTGGGGGGTGCGGTATTTATCGAATAAGGTTGCCGTCACTTTATTAACTGTTTCATCGGTGCATTGCGCCGATAGCAGGACGGCAATAGTCAACTCGAACGGATTGCGGTGGTTCAGCTCGCAATGAGCGTCGGGAAACATCTCCGCCATCGTATTCAACACTAGTCGTAACGTTGCAGCGTTCATGGGTTCTCTAGGTTCTCCTTCGTGAATCCAAAATTCATATCAAGTGTACCGGAAGTTTGGCTGTGCGGCAATATGTGGCTGGGATCAGGAAGCGAACAAACATAAAAAACAGCCCCATAGTCACGATGACTGTGGGGCTGTTCGGTGTGAATTTACTTATGGGATTACTTAGCGATTTCCATGACTTTGCCGCGAAGCACGTAGAGGGAGATCGCATCGCCATTGAGCAAATCCGTTAGGTTCAACGTAGTCGTACCTTGATGAACGTATACTTGAGGGTGCAATGTAAAATAATAATTCGTGTCGTTCAGAGTTTCTTTCTTCACGTTAAGCGTTCTTGTATTGTTCTCTAAATACCAGAACGACTTCCGCAATGCGGGGACGATCTGGATAACCACACGATCAGTCTCATCCTTGCGGATTTCGACGCGATCATCGGGTTGTACGGAAGAAAGCGAATCTAACACCGTGTTATCGCGCATAATGAGCGGGGTAACGCCTACTGCTCTCGTTACGATCGTGCCCGAAGACGTAGCGATATCAAGCGAAGCACCGGCAGTGTTCACAGAGGATACTCTTCCGAATGTGACGTTAATCATCTTGATCTTAACGGGAGTATTTCCTTGGAACATGACGGTAAGCAAGCCGCCTTCGCTGAGCGTGGTCAAGGCTATAGCCGCACCGTTCTCATCTTGCAAACCAAGAGCCGATGAAAGCGTCCACTCCTCCACGACCCCGTCGCTGCGTTTAGCGCGAAGCTTGCTGCGAGCCGCATCTACGGAAACAACTTCGAATTGAACGCTTTTCTGGACTTGTACGGATATCGCTTGATCTTGAAGTGCGTTAAGATGCACGATTACTTGATCCCCGACAAGGATATCCGAAGAGGTTTCCGAATTGTGACCATAGATTTCTACAACCGGGCTGTTGTACGGAATCGTAATGCTATTGGTTACATCCAGGGCTAATTTTAGTGTTCTTGAAGAGGTATTATTTTCAGTTACCGTTCCTGAATATTTACCGATGATGGACACGGAAACAGCGTTATCCTCACTGTAATCGACGTTGATCTTCTTGCCTTTAACAATGAAATGAGGTGTCGCAGCTTCCAAAGTGATTTTCGTTCCATTCAGATCGAACCGGGTAGTTGCGCTAACATTCAAATTTCTATACTTCTTAGTGTTGCCATCGAATACGATAAGTATCTTTGCATCTACATCATAGCTTGAGATTAATGCCCCGAACAATCTACATCATAGCTTGAGATTGATGCCCCGAACAATGTTTTCACCGTACGTCCCGTAACCGCGATTTCCGATACTTTACCCTCATCATTCTTGGTTAAAGTAACCGTATCCCCTACGTAAAGATCATCGAGAGTCGGGTCAGGGAAACCTTCAATTTTCACCGTTACTTTATCAGCCAAATACTCGGCTTCCAAATTATTATTCAGCGTATACTGGATTGTATTTAATGCCTTGTTAACTGTGAATAAGACCCCTGAAATCGGAGCTTGTTCCGACTTCGTTACGACAATACTCGTCACCGAACCGGTTTTTACCTCATAAGTGATCACATCGCCAACCTTGAGCTGATCCACTGTCAAGTTCGGCCCATTCAGTTGCTTGATGATTGCATTGGAGGCTACAGCAAAACTCTCCGAATTACCGGAAACGGCATCCTTCACTTGCAGCGAGCGAGTAGCGGCATTCCATGCCGCGACCGTACCGCTTCCCGATTTATTCATGACGGATTGATTAACGGTAACGGCAACGATTTTCCCTTCCGTTCTGACGGCATCAACCATCAATTTGACATTCACGTTGACAGGCAAGTCCTTTAAATCGATCGACTGGCCGTTAGAATCCGTAATTGTCGGCAAGTGTTGCGGGTCATAGGTAAAAGGCTTGTAATCATCGCCGATCAATACAGTTAATCGATTAAGGGTGGCTGTATGCAGCGTAAGTGTTCCTTCGTATGTCTTCACTTTAGGCGTATCGTTAGTTTGTTCCACATAACTGATACTGCCGTTCCCATTGCTAATTAAGATCACTTCGCCATACTGCTTTAAGTTAGCCAATGCAGAAGGCTGTTCGGAGTCGTAACGATAGATGGAAGAATCCGGTGAGAGGGCATAATCTTTTACCGAACCATCTTGATGGAGCAATGTTAGCTTGTCAGCCGAGATGGACATTAGAGCCCCGGATACTTGTCCGGAATAGGCAACCGCTACCTTCGATTCGGCCCGACTGAACAAAGTGGACGCCATCTCGCGGGTTACGGAGGCAAGCGGGTCGAACTTTGTGGCCGTAACGCCGGTTACGAGACCGGAAGAAACCGCTACATTGACGTAACCGCGTAACTTGGCGTCGATTTTCGCATCGTCGCTGAAGGAAGTCGCTTGTGCCGCCGACTGTAAGGCATCGGCATCTTTACCGATCGCGCGAACGAGCAATCGAGTGATCCATTCTCTCGTTGCCGGGCTTTTCCCCCACTCTTTACCCTTTTCTTTTTCCGCTAACGCCGCTTCCTCGTCTATTAGCAGAATCTTTTTCTGAACCGCTAGCTTTATGTAAGGCTTGTAATCTTCTTTAATAACCAAGGAGCTTGGAAATACGAGCACGTCGGAAGTTTTGATTTCATCCGCTACTCCCATGAACCTAAGCGCGATAATGACCGCTTCTTGACGGGTCACGGAGATGCCGGGATTGAACTTGCCGTTCGTACCGCCCTTTAATATCCCCTGCAATGCCAGCTTGGTTATATGCTTCTCTGCCCAATGACCTGCCTTGACGTCGGCAAACGGAGATTTTGCGGACACTGGAGCCGTCGTCCATGTTACCCCCGTCCAAATCAGTGAAGCTGCCACCATACCGGTCATCCATTTCGATAAACGCGTCCACATCGCCAATATCCCCTCTCCCTAAATACACACATACCGGCCCCCAAAGAGGGCCGGATTGCTTAAGATAATTTCAACTGTTGCTTAATGCCCGCAGCGATCGCCGCTGCGACGCTATCTTGCAACGCTTCCGTCCACAATTGCGGTTCATCGATCTTGCTTGATAAATAGCCAATTTCCAGTAATATCGCCGGCATTGTCGTTTTAGTCGTAACTGCCAAATTGATAGAGTGACGCTTGAAACCATTGTCTTTGAGACCGGTCGCAGGGATCACGAGAGAGTGCATCAGGCTAGCGAATTCCTTGCTTTGCTCACGGGTATAATAAGTTTCCGTGCCGTTGGTAGCCGCTGAATAACTGTTGGCATGAACCGATACGAACAAATCCGCGGCCAGTGAATTTGCTAGATTAACCCGATCGTCAAGCGAAGGAAACGTATCGCTATCGCGTGTGAGCACAAGTTTGATTCGTTCATCACCCGCGAGTAAAGCTTGTACCTTCAGCACGACGGACAGGTTGAAATCCTTCTCCCACTTCCCGCTGATGCTTCTGGCACCTGGGTCTTTTCCTCCATGACCCGCATCCAGAACGACCGTAAATAACGACTTGTCGGGAACGGGTTGTTTCAGAACGATTCTGAGTTCGCCCATTCCGGGATCGTTCACGAGTTCGTAGTCCCAGGCTTGATTCATATCAAGTACAAAGCGAGGAGCTTTGGCCGCTTCTCCGAACATGGAATAACGGATCGAGATCAAGGCCGGATGTTCGGTGATCGGCACTTTACCTTCGCTTACTTTGGCCAAATCAACTGTTGGAAGGAAATCACCTGCATACTGGGTATTAGGAAGATCGATAACGATCCTCTTCGGATTGTCCAGCTTGAATGAGTTAGGCGATATTAATCCGTCATACTTCACAATGACGGTATCCGCTTCGTACCGGACTTCATGAAGGTTACCGGTAACGACAGAAGGATTCGGGATTACCGTACCCGGATCCGATTCCCCTCCGCCCGGATTCTCCGTTCCGTCTTCAATATCGGTCGGTTCTTCCGGTTCCGGCTGCGAAACCTCGGTATCGTCCGGATCGGCGCTTACCGATGAATAGAGAAACGCTGATTTGCTTTGGTTATCCCAGAATACTTGGACGTCGAGAGAATCACCTAGGAATCTGAGCGGAATAAGTATATTTTGGGATATTATTAAGGGCGGCTGAACCATTTCCTTAGGTTCGTTATCGAGGTATGCCGTCTTTTGATCTAATGTCATCACAAGCTGATTCGAACCGTTCGATACCGTGACCTGCTTTTTCTTATTGTCGTAATCAACTTTGTAGCCCAGACTTTCCGTCGCGATCCGAACAGGTATCAGTACCGTCTTATCCACGACGACCGGAGGCACCTTAGGCTGCAAGGCTGTGCCGTCCAATATGAGCTTGGGCGTTAATGCAACAGACTTAGCCGCGTTGACGATCCCGGCGCTCAGGAACAGCATGCCAATGACGACGAACAACAAGATCAACCACTTCTTCATGCTTCACCTCGATGTATAAAAAGATTTTGTCGACAATCCGAACTATGTAGATGGTTTGCGGCTTGTCCACGAATCATTAGACGTTAAACCGGATAAAAAGTTGCGAAAAAGAGGAAAAAAAGACCCATTGTCCCGAATTTTGCCGATTCGGGGACAAAAGGTCTTCATAACTGCTTTATTCTTCCGGATAAGCAAAACGGCTTCGCCGTCCATCTTCTGCTTTCTGATCGTATAAGATTACGCTCCGGCTCCGGCGGCACGTTTCGCTTCATAAGCGGAAATCGCGTCTTCATGCTTAAGCGTAAGCCCGATATCATCCAAGCCTTGCAGCAAGAATTGACGGCGATGCTCGTCTAATTCGAACGGGATGCTAAGGCCATCGTTATCGCTAATAACCTTGTTCTCCAGCTCGACGTTCAGCGTATAGCCTTCTTTCGCGTTCGTACGGTTGAACAGATCATCTACTTGCTCTTCGCTAAGCTTGATAGGCAGAATGCCGTTTTTGAAGCAGTTGTTGTAGAAAATATCCGCGAACGACGGAGCGATGATACAACGGAAGCCGTAGTCCAGTATAGCCCATGGAGCATGCTCGCGAGACGAGCCGCAACCAAAGTTGGCACGGGATATCAGGACGGTTGCGCCTTGATAACGCGGCTTGTTCAGGTTGAAATCGGGAATGACGTTACCTTGCTCGTCCCATCTCCATTCGAAGAACAGAAACTGGCCGAACCCGCTTCTCTCGATTCTTTTCAGAAATTGCTTAGGAATGATAGCATCCGTATCTACGTTAACCCGGTCAACCGGGGCGACAAGGCCATTAAACTTTACAAAAGGTTCCATGTTAATTACTCCTCCTTAATGCTACCGCTGGCCAGCAACGTGAGGTTGCGCCCGGTAGACCTATTACGCATTCACTTCGGACTTGAATTCCCATGTGCGAACATCGACGAAACGGCCTTGAACCGCAGCTGCCGCAGCCATTTCCGGAGATACGAGATGCGTGCGTCCGCCGCGGCCTTGACGGCCTTCGAAGTTGCGGTTGGATGTCGAAGCGCAACGTTGGCCTGGCTTAAGAACGTCGGGATTCATCGCCAAGCACATGCTGCAACCCGCATCGCGCCATTCGAAACCGGCTTCCGTGAACACTTTGTCCAAGCCTTCTTTTTCCGCTTGGATCTTAACGCGTCCGGAACCCGGAACGACGATTGCAGTCACGTTGGAGCTGACTTTATGACCGCGGGCTACGGATGCCGCAGCTCTCAAATCCTCAATGCGTCCGTTCGTGCAAGAACCGATGAATACGTAGTCGATCGCAATGTCCGTCATCGGCGTACCCGGTTTAAGATCCATGTACTCGAGTGCGCTTGCTGCCGCTTTGCGCTCGTTTTCCGTAGGAAGGTTCTCCGGCACCGGAACGGAAGATGTAATGCCGGTTCCCATTCCCGGGCTTGTGCCCCAAGTAACTTGCGGGATAAGGGAATCCACGTCGAAGTCGATAACCGAATCGAACTCGGCGCCTTCGTCCGTGCACAGCGCCCTCCACTGTTCGACGGCAGCATCGAATGCCGCGCCGTGAGGCGCGTATTCGCGGCCGCGCAAGTATTCGAAAGTTGTTTCGTCAGGAGCAATCATGCCGGCACGAGCGCCGGCTTCGATGGACATGTTGCAGACGGTCATCCGCTCTTCCATCGTCAGCTCGCGAATCGCTTGGCCCGTGTATTCCATAACATAACCTGTAGCGAAATCGGTACCGTACTTGGCGATCAATCCAAGAATCATGTCTTTAGCCGTAATGCCCGGTTGGCGTTTGCCGTTGAAGCGAATGACCATCGTCTTCGCTTTCGACTGCTGCAAGCATTGGGTCGCGAGAACGTGCTCAACCTCGCTCGTCCCGATACCGAAAGCCAATGCTCCGAAAGCGCCGTGAGTGGACGTATGGCTGTCGCCGCATACGATCGTTTTTCCCGGGTAAGTCAAGCCGAGCTCTGGTCCCATGACATGCACGACGCCTTGGTCGATCGTGTTCAAATCGTAAAGCTTCACTCCGAATTCCCGGCAGTTGGTCGTTAAAGTGTCAACCTGCTGCTTGGAGATCGGATCGGAAATGTTAAAGCGGTCTTTGGTAGGAACGTTGTGGTCCATCGTTGCGAACGTTAGGTCGGGACGTCTTACTTTGCGTCCGGACAAACGCAAGCCTTCGAATGCTTGTGGAGACGTAACTTCGTGTACCAAGTGCAGGTCGATGTAAAGGATGCTTGGCTTGCCTTGTTCAGCGACGATGACGTGGTTGTTCCAAATTTTCTCGAACATCGTTTGTTTACTCATGTCTCTGTCCACCTTTATAGAGCTTCTATTATCTTGAACCTATATTAACATTTATTCTTTCATTGTTCCAAGATATAATATCTATAAGGTTAATAGTTCCAGTCTATGAAGAAGGAGAATATTTACATGGAATTTCGCCAGCTTCTCTATACGATTCAAATCGCAACCGAAAGAAACTTCTCCCGCGCGGCCGAGAAATTGCACATCGCGCAGCCATCCCTCAGCCAGCAACTGTCCAAACTGGAGAAGGAATTGGGCGTATTGCTGTTTAAGAGGAGCACCAACTCCGTAGAACTCACCTATGCAGGCTCTGTATTCGTGGACAAAGCCCAGCAAATTGTCGACATGGCGGACCAACTCCGCCGGGAAATGGAAGACATCGCCGATATGCGCAAAGGGCGGCTTGTCGTCGGAAGCTTGCCGATTACGGGGTCTCACGTATTGCCGCACGTTCTTCCGGTCTTTCGCGAAGCTTACCCGAACATCGAAATCGTCCTTATCGAAGAGTCGACCAAACGATTGGAACAGCTGACCGCGAGCGGAGGTACGGATGTCAGCTTGCTGTCGCTTCCGCTCGTCGAACCCTCTCTCGCCTACTTGCCGGTCATCGAAGATGGCATTTGCCTCGCCGTGCCTCCCGATCACCCTCTCGCGGAGCCGGAATACAAAGATGCGATCATTCCCATTTCCAGGCTGCGGGACGAACCGTTCGTTCTGTTGAAAAAGGGACAAGGCTTCCGGGCTATCGCGCATGATCTGTGCCAGGCTGCTGGTTTCGACCCTCGGGTCGTCTTCGAAAGCGGGAATATTGAAACCGTGCAATCGCTCGTAGCTGCAGGCATGGGAATAGCCTTCCTGCCAAAGATGGTTACGCGCAACGATTGGCAGGGGCGCGCTCCCGTTTATTTGAAGTTGGAAGGCAATCCTACAAGGACCCTTGTCATTGCCTACCGCAAAGGTCGTTATCTGTCCAACGCGGCTGAAGCTTTCATCTCCACATTCCGCGATACGCTCAAGCAAATCAACATATAGCTTTTGGACAAAATCTTCTTCCTTCACCTATAATAACGAATCAATAATGATCAAAACCGTCAGTTTATCCTGACGGTTTTAAGAATTGAAGAGAATAGATAAGATTGCGACGTTTTTTCGAATTAAGTGGAAAACTACCGTTAAGTGAGATTAGATTGCGACGTTTTTCGAAATAAATGGAAAACCCCCGCTATTTCCTAAGGGTAGACAAGGTAAATCGGTCAAATTTCCTCAAAATGAAACGGCAGCAGGAATGACGATTCGGTTACTAGTATATCGCCGGCCGGCGGTCAGCGAACACCGGGATTCTCCCTCTTACTTCATCGGCCAACGCGAGGTCGATTTGCGCCGTCAGGATCGCTTCCTCTTCTCCGGCTTCCGCAAGCACCTCGCCCCATGGATCGATGATCATCGAGTGACCGAAGAAGCTGGTTCCGCCGCTATCGCCAACCGTATTGCACGAGACGACGAACATTTGGTTCTCGATCGCCCGCGCCTGCAACAATGTCCGCCAATGGTGCATACGGGGATGCGGCCATTCGGCGGGGACGAACAGGATCTTGGCGCCTTCCAGCGCATGCTTGCGGGCAAGCTCCGGGAACCGGATATCGTAGCAGATCATTACGGCTGCGGATATTCCGTCAAGATTGAATGAACCTGGCTGTTCACCGGCTTGCAGATGCAAATGCTCATCCATCAGCTGGAAAAGATGGATTTTGTCATATTCGGCAACTTCGGTGCCGGTCCGGTCAAATACATGAACGGTGTTCGTCACGGAATTTCCGCGCAGCTGCGCGATGGATCCTGCCAGCACACTAATCCCGTGTTTCCGGCAGAAGGCCGAAATCGCTTCTTTGGTACGAAGTCCGTCAGGATCCGCTAAGTTATGGATTTCCGTCAATGCGTAACCCGTGTTCCACATTTCCGGCAGTACGACGAGGTCAGGTTTAGGCGAGAGCGCCGCCGCTTCCTCTAGCCGTGCCTCCATTTTCGCAAAGTTGGCTTTAGGGTTTCCCGCTTCGATATTCATCTGAACCAATGCAAGGCGCAATGGGATTGACATGTCTATTCACTCCTACATTAAGTATTCCTCATTAATTCCCATCCTACTGCATAGAGCTCTGTACGGCAACCGGCAACACAATTCCGACTAATCAACTCCGAATTTTATTGACTGCTCCCTCTAACCCGTTGCCTCGCCGATATCATTATGCTACATTCAACCTATACTACGTATGAAAGAGCGTGACTAACCTTCATGTCCTTTAACATTACTTCCGCCAAGCGGCTTCAATCTTTGCCGGAACAATTTTTCGCGGCTTTGGTCGCCAAGGCGAACGCGCGCGCAGCGACTGGCCGCGACGTTATTAATTTAGGCCAAGGCAATCCCGACCTGCCAACGCCTCCAACGATCGTCGAACGGTTGAAGAGTGCCGCCGACAATCCCAAATACCACAAATATCCGCCCTTCCGCGGATTTCCTTTCTTAAAGGAAGCCGTAGCCCATCGTTATAAGGAGGACTATGGCGTTGACCTAGACCCGGGTACTGAAGTTGCGGTACTGTTCGGCGGTAAATCCGGCTTGATTGAAATTAGCCAATGCTTGCTCAATCCGGGTGATGTCTGTCTCGTCCCGGATCCCGGTTATCCCGATTATTGGTCCGGCGTTGCGCTGGCGGGGGCGGAGATGGCATTCATGCCGCTGAAGGCGGAGAACGATTATTTACCGGATTACTCGATTCTAACCCCGGATAAACTGAATCGCGCCAAGCTGATGTTTCTCAACTATCCGAACAATCCGACCTCGGCAACGGCAACCCCCGAATTCTATGAGCGGACGGTTGCTTTCGCTCGGCGCCACGGAATCGTCGTCGCAAGCGATTTCGCTTACGGTGCCATCGGGTTCGATGGCAAACGCCCAATAAGCTTCTTGGAAACGCCAGGTGCCAAAGAGGTCGGAATCGAGTTCTACACGCTGTCCAAGAGCTACAACATGGCGGGATGGCGCGTCGGCTTCGCTATCGGCAACCCGGAAATCATCGAATTGATCAATTTGATTCAAGACCATATGTACTGTAGTTTGTTCGGAGGTATACAAGAAGCGGCCGCGGAAGCATTAACCGGATCCCAAGCATCGGTCCGTGAACTCGTGGCCACCTATGAGAGCAGGAGGGACTCGCTATACAGCGCACTCGATGAAATAGGCTGGAAAGCTCCCAAACCCGCCGGCTCCTTCTTCTGCTGGCTTCCCGTTCCCGAGGGACACACTTCGGTGTCCTTTGCCGATTTATTGCTTGAGCAGGCGGACGTTGTCGTTGCTCCGGGTTCGGGCTTTGGTACTAACGGCGAAGGTTACGTGAGGCTCGGCTTGCTCACGACCGAAGACCGTTTACGCGAAGTTGCCGCGAGAATCGGGCGTTTGGGGTTATTCTAAAGGTCCTTCCCCCCTCGTTCGTTCCTTTACAAGCCTTATGACGCGTGGTATTCTTAGGATAATTCGACGCCGATGACATTCGGCGCTTCATATGAACGCAATGACGGGAAACAAAGCGGATCCGGACACGACCAGAGAGTAAATTTCGAGGCTGAGAAAATTTACCTTGTCCCCCGCCACCCCATCCCCGAGCGGACGGCGATGAGCCGGACAGTTCCTGCTGTTATCAGGATCATGAGAGGACGGATGCCTTTATTTTACGGCACCGTCAATGAAGGTGGTACCGCGGAAGTTAATCTTTCGTCCTTTGCTAAGGGCGGAAGTTTTTTTTATGGCTTAAAAAGGGGTTGAATAGATGGGAAAGCGCATCGTAGTCAAGATAGGAAGCAGTTCTTTAACCTCCGAAGATGGCGGCCTTAACAAGCAGCACGTGCGTTTCTTTGCGGATGAGCTTGCCGCGCTGCACGCTTCCGGCCATCAGGTCCTACTCGTTACTTCCGGCGCGATTGCCGCAGGGTTCCGCCGATTAGGCTATACGTCAAGGCCAAAGCTCGTGCATGAGAAACAAGCTGCTGCCGCGGTCGGTCAAGCGTTATTGATGGAAGCTTACCAGGAAGCATTAATCACAAGCGGAATTACAGCCGCCCAGATTCTGCTTACCCGTCCCGACTTCAGCAACCGGAGCCGGGCCCAGAATGCGACGAGAACGATCGAAGAACTATTGAAGCAACATGCGATTCCTATCATTAACGAGAATGATACCGTTGCGGTCGATGAAATCAAATTTGGAGAAAACGATTCTCTATCCGCGCTAGTCGCCAATCTAGTCAAAGCGGACGGTCTATTCATCCTGACAGACATGGACGGCGTCTACACCGGCGATCCTCGCAAAGTACCCGACGCCGTACGATACGAACGCGTGGAAGTCCTCTCCGAAGAGCTGTACCGGAACGCGGGAGGAGCCGGTTCCGCGGTTGGCACAGGAGGCATGCGCTCCAAAATAGAAGCTGCGCGCATCGCCATGCAAGGCGGCGTTCCTCTGTTCGTAGGCAGAGTGGCCGAATCGGGAGACCTTCTTGCCGCCGTTTCCGGGACCGGCAAAGGCACTTATTTCGCTTCCTCACTCCAGTCCCTGTCCGCCAAGAAACATTGGGTCGGGTTTCTCTCCGTCCCTCAAGGCCGGATCGTCGTCGATGCAGGCGCTGAGGAAGCGCTGTTGAATAAGGGCCGAAGCTTGCTGCCGGCAGGCGTCACGGCCGCCGAAGGCGATTTTCTCCCCGGGGACGTGGTCGAGATCGTGAATGCGGAAGGCAGAGTTCTCGGCAGGGGGGTAACCCGTTACGCCGCTTGGCAAATAACGGCGGTTGCCGGATTGTCTAGCGAAGAAGCATTGAAACGAGTCGACGTCATTCGGGTGGAAATCGTGCATCGGGATGAATGGGTAGCATCATCTATCGTTAAGGAGGCAAATGCCCGTGAGTGAAGTCATAAATAAAGCGAGAGCAGCCAAAGAAGCCGCCTCGGTTCTGAATAGGCTGACAACAGCAGAGAAAAACCAAGCATTGATCCTGATGGCGGATGCCCTAATCGCCGAGCAGGACCGGATCTTTGCCGCGAATGAAGAGGATCTTGCCCGCGGCAGAGAACTCGGCACCTCATCATCCCTATTGGATAGACTGAGGCTAACTCCCGCGAGGCTGGCCGATATTGCGGATGCGGTAAAGCAAATCGTAGAACTGCCCGATCCCGTGGGCGAAGTGCTTGAAACAAATCGTCGTCCTAATGGTTTGTTCATCGAGAAAAGGCGCGTTCCGCTCGGCGTCATCGGCATGATCTACGAAGCCAGGCCTAACGTAACCGTTGATGCCGCGGCATTATGCCTGAAGACGGGCAACGCTGTCGTCCTTCGGGGCGGCTCCGCTGCAATCTCCTCCAATCGCAGCATTGCCGCTGTCTTGCGAGAAGCATTAAGCCGTTCTGCCATACCGGCGGATGCCCTGCAGCTTATCGAAGATTCCAACCGCAACTCCGTCGACGAAATGCTTAAACTAAACGGACTATTGGACGTCATCATCCCTAGAGGAGGGGCTTCCCTCATCCAGAACGTCGTGAAGAATGCGACGGTTCCCGTCATCGAGACTGGAGCGGGCATTTGCCATACTTACGTCGATGAGACCGGCGATTACGCGATGGCGGAAGCAATTGCCCTGAATGCCAAGGTGCAACGGCCATCCGTCTGCAACTCTATGGAAACCTTATTGCTGCACAGCGCGTTTGCCCTGAAGCATCTTAATGCAATCGCGATCAAATTCCGCGAAGCAAATGTCGAACTAAGAGGCTGCGGCGTTGCCCGGGATATTGTCCCCTGGATAAATGCCGCAAGCGATGAAGATTACGCTACGGAATACAGTGACTATATCCTTAACGTTAAAGTGGTCGCGGATCTGGATGAGGCTTTGAACCACATCCGCCGCTTCGGCACGAAACATTCGGAATGCATCGTTACGGAAACCATCGAACATGCCGATCGTTTCCTGCAGGAGGTCGATGCCGCAGCAGTTTATCACAACGCCTCTACCCGCTTCACTGACGGGTTCGAATTCGGCTTCGGCGCGGAAATCGGCATTAGCACGCAGAAGCTGCATGCTCGCGGTCCAATGGGACTTCCCGCGCTGACTTCAACCAAATACCGGGTTATCGGCTCGGGCCAAATCAGATCATAGGAGCGTGCCGAACATGGGAATTTCCAAATCCTCCGCACTCAGGGAAATTACGATTTGTTTCTACGGTGCAGGATCGATAGCAGAAGCGATATTGCGAGGCCTTGTGGAAGCCAAGCTTGCCGATCCGAAAAACATGACCGTCACGAATCGCCAGAACGCGGATCGACTGCTGCAGCTTGAGCGGCAATACGGGGTTGTCCCGGCTGCGACTGAAGCTTTGAAGATTGACGCTATCACTTCTTCCGATGTGGTCATTCTAGGCATGAAGCCTAAGGATTCCGCTGACGCGATTAGAGCGTTGCAGCCTTTCATACGTCCGGAACAGCTTATTATTTCCGTAATCGCCGGATTATCCATCTCCACGATTCATCAATTGCTCGGACGCGAGCAGCCTGTCGTCCGTACGATGCCGAACACCTCGAGCACGATCGGCCTCGGCGCGACGGGCATCAGTTATTCTGAATCGGTTTCTGCGCGGCAACGTGAGCTTGCGCTATCCGTGTTCAACGCCGTCGGATTGACCGCCGTCGTGGACGAGCCATTGATCGAAGCCGTTAATGGAGTATCGGGCAGCGGTCCGGCTTACGTCTATTATCTTATGGAAGCCATGATCGATGCTGGCATTCAGCTCGGGTTGACTCCACAGGCGGCGAAGGACCTTACGGTGCATACCGTGCGCGGCGCGGCCGAGATGGTTTTCTCTACAGGCGAGGATCCAGGCGAGCTGCGTCGGAAGGTTACTTCCCCGAACGGGACGACGCAAGCCGCGATTGAGACGCTGGACCGATTCGCTTTCCGTGAAGGCATGAACAAGGCGATTCTGCGCTGCGCGGAAAGAGCGCGGGAAATGGGAGAAGAGATTCGGGCCGAAGCGGTAAAAAGTTAAAGCTGGAGGCTAAAGATCACAACCTTGCATTAACGCTTACAATAGAAAGAAGGTTTGCCCGTGACCAATTCCTATAGCAACGCCACTTACCGTCTTTACGACGACAAAGCCGATTTTCACAAAAAAGCGCAAAGCATCGCGGTCGGCCTAACGGTAGGCAGTTGGACCGACCTGCCCGAAGCGGCCAAAGAACAAATGCAGAAGCATCTCGGACAAGTGGTCTCCGTCGACATCCATGAGCCGGAAGGCGCAGCGGCCGGCGAACGGTACGCGGACATAACGATCGCTTATCCGGACGTGAATTTCAGCCGGGACATTCCCGCGTTTCTCGTGACCGCGTTCGGCAAATTGTCGATGGATGGCAAGATCAAGCTGATCGACATCCAGCCTTCTTCCGACTTCTTGAACGCGTTTCCCGGACCCAAGTTCGGGATTCAAGGCGTACGGAACCAGCTTGGCGTGCATGACCGCCCGCTTGTCATGAGTATTTTCAAATCGGTTGTCGGCCATGACCTAAGCCAACTGCGCGAACAATTTCTGCAGCAGGCGTTAGGCGGGGTCGATCTCATTAAAGATGATGAGATTCTGTTCGAGAACCCGCTTACTCCTCTGGAGAAACGCGTGGAAGCGTGCATGAGCGCCGCTCGCCAAGCCGAGCAAACAACCGGACAGAAGCTGCTGTATTTCACTAACCTGACCGGATCGACCTTCCAATTAAAAGCGAACGCCAAGAGAGCCATCGCGGCCGGCGCCAACGGCTTGCTCTTCAACGTGCTCGCTTACGGTTTTGACGCTTTAGCTGAGCTTGCCGCCGATCCCGGCATCAACGTGCCGATCGCCGCGCACCCTGCGATGGCCGGGGCATTGTACTCATCCCTTCATCACGGAATTTCCGCGCCGCTGCTGTTAGGTAAATTGATGCGCATCGCCGGAGCGGACCTTTCCTTGTTCCCTTCTCCTTACGGATCGGTTGTTATGCCTAAGGCAGAGAACCTCGCGGTTATGGAAGCTTTGTTAACCCCTTCTCTCCCGCAAGCCCAGGCTTTATGAATTCCTTCCGCAGGAATTCATCCCGGGCTTGTCCCCTTGATCATGGGCGACTTTGGACCGGAGGTCGTCGTGAATGCCGGAGGCGGCGTACATGGCCATCCCGGCGGCTCCGCCGCAGGAGGGCGCGCTTTCCGGCAAGCGGTAGATGCCGTTAGAAGCGGTTCGACTCTTGAAGATTACGCCGAGAATCACGAGGAATTGCGAATTGCCATCGGGCTTTGGGGGGTACGTACATCTTGAGCGACTCCGACAACTTGAGCAACGAGGTCTCCGGCTTTCCGCGTCCGCCCGTATTGTTCTGCGATTTCGACGGCACCATTACGCTTGCCGATAACATCGTCGCCGTCATGAAGCACTTCAACCCGCCAGGCTGGGAAAGTATCGTTCGCGATATTATCGGGGAGAGCAAATCGATTCAACAAGGCGTCGGCGAAATGTTCGCGCTTCTCCCCTCCTCGAAGAAGGAAGAAGTCAAATCCTATATATTGAATAACGCAGGAATCCGGGACGGTTTTCCCGAGCTCCTCGAATGGTGCAAGACCCATAACGTTCCCTTCTATGTAACAAGCGGCGGGATCGATTTCTTCGTCTACCCGTTGCTTGAGCCTTTCGGTATCCCCGAAGACCATATTTACTGTAACGGCAGCGACTTTAGCGGAGACAACATTACGATTACATGGCCGCATTCTTGCGACGGCGAGTGCGACAACGGCTGCGGAATGTGTAAAACTGCCGTCATTCGCCGATTTCCCAAGGATCGCTATTACCGGATTCTCATCGGGGACAGCGTTACCGATTTTGCCGGCGCGAAGCTGGTCGACCTGGTTTTCTCCCGTTCCCACCTGACGGAAAAGTGCCAAGAGCTCGGCCTTTCGCATATTCCGTTCGAAACATTCCACGATATCATCCGTCATCTGGACCAAGGAGGCCGTTCCTAATGAGTTTTGCAAGCATCACAACCGAGAACAAACAACAAGTATTGGGAGAGCTATCGGCCATTAAGGCGGATTTCGCCTCCCGCGGCTTTTTCCCCGGCACCAGCGGCAATCTCTCCATGCGGGTCGGCCCCTACGCACCCGAGGAGTTTTACTATGCCGTAACCGCAAGCGGCAAGGATAAATCCAAGTCGACGCCCGAAGATTTCTTATTCGTCGACCAGAACGGCAAACCTTGCGAAGCGACATCGCTCAAGCCATCCGCCGAGACCGTCATTCATAGCGAGATCTATCGGCTAACGGGCTGCGGCGCTATTTTCCATATCCATTCCGTCTTCAACAATCTCGTATCGGAATTGTTCTGGGAACGCCGAGCGGTTCCGGTTGAAGGAGTAGAGTTGATCAAGGGCTTCAATATCTGGGAGGAAGAAGCGGTCATCGACATCCCGATCTTGTCCAACTTCGCCGATGTGCCGCGCATCGTTCCCGAGATCTCGGAGCGTATGATCAGCCGCGTTCCCGGTATCCTTCTGCGCAAGCACGGCATCTATGCTTGGGGACGAGACGCTTTCGAAGCGAAGCGCCATCTAGAAGCGTTCGAATTCCTTTTCGAATATGTGTATCGCTGGAAATTGCTTACCAATCGATAATTTATAAGTAGATGTACGCGAATTCCACTCTGATTGCCTGCCCCCACGGCAGGCGATAGAGTGTATTTTTAGATATCAACGTATTTCGATATCCAAGTTACCCAATAATATAAAGCGACTAAAGTGAATATGACAGTGGGAGGGATAACCAGGAACGTGACCCGGGTATAATCCTTCCATTCGATTTTCACTTTGTTCGCGCTCAGGATGTGCAGCCAGATCAGGGACGCTAACGTGCCGATCGGCAACAAGAGCGAACCAACGTCGCTGCCGATTACGTTGGCCAGATAAGCGATTTTTAAAGAAACGGGATCCAGGTTCATTTCGGTTAAAGTTAATGTCCCTATCATCAATGCAGGATGATTATTGAATATTGACGATAATACGGTCATTAATCCGCCCATTAACAAGCTGGCATTCATGAGGTTACCGGTCACGATCGGTCTAAATATATCGACAAGCATCTCGGTTAATCCGATATTGTTCAGCCCGTAGATAATGACATACATTCCAAATGCGAATACAAAGATGGCCCAAGGCGTTTTTCTTAGAATGTCAGAGGGAGAAATTTTCATTATCATCCACCGCCATCCCAGTAGAACGAGCGAACCGGCCACCGCGACCCACTCAACGGGAATGCCGAAGTACGAAGCTACGAACAAGCTTACGCGCACCGAGAAGACGAAAATCAAAATGTTGCGCATTAACCGATTCCGTTTCATTCTTTCCTCTTGAGTAGGCTGCGTTTTCAGTGGATGATGCCTAGGATGACTGATGCCGTATCCGTTTCCCGCAATCGTTAGAGGGAGCTTACGCGGAATATCCTTGTGCGTAACCAGAAACAAGAGACCGAACAAGAGAAACAAACCTAACGTTGCAGGAACGAACATCATTAACGTCTGCATGTACAGGTCCATACCGACAATTTTCAACGCGATCAGGTTAACGATGTTGCTAACCCCGATCGGTGCGCTTGAAGCTGTGGCTATCAGCGCGCCGGATAAGAGATACGGAATTTTCTGATAGTTTTTGAGTCCTAAATTCTTCAACACGATGATGAGTATGGGAGTCGTAATCAGAATGCTGCCGTCATTGTTGAAGAAGAGCGTCATCAAAAAACAGAGCAGGTTCACGTACCCGAACAGCTTGTACCCGGACCCTTTGGCCCTTGCAGCCAAACCTTCAGCAGCCCAATAGAAGAAGCCGATACTCTCCAGCACCATAGCGATGACAAGAGTCGCTATGATCGTAATCGCAGCCCCACTGATCGTTTCCCCAATAATTGCCAAATCGGATAGTGATACGCTCCCGACGAGCAAGACGAGCAACGCGCCACCCGTAGCGGGAATTGCTTCGTTTAATCCTTTGGGGCGCCATAGGATCAACAAAGTCGTAAATAAGAACGTGATTATCGTCAGGCTTACGACTGCGGGTCCATACACTTGTTGTCACCCCTAAATAACTTGAATGAGTAATCGAATATCCCTTGCGAAACTATTCGTTTACCGTTTGTTTTCTCATTAACGTATTGGAATTAGTAGTCGATCCGTTCGAAATTTCCTCGTAACCCTTTAAGTGGGTCACAACGTTCGCGATAGACTTGATGTCCATTTCGGCTTCCGATTCAAACGGAGGTTTCAGCAAAAAGTAAATGCCGACCGCGGAAGGAACGATAAACAGAAACAATAGAAACAGCATTTCGAATTCCCCCCTTCCTAAGCTGCAGCCATCCCGAACAATCATCATGAGAGGTTGTCTATAATGCATGTTTATGAGGGGGGGACCGATACGGTTCTAATGACGATGCCCCATTACCGCACAAATGTTCTTTTGTACGCGCGGTTAATGTCTTTGGGACAAGACAATCACCCCCCTCTTTTTACAAAGAGGGGGCTTCCAATCCGACAGCTCCCTATCCTTTTTTGTATTTCATGATTCGTTCGTACATGGTTTTGTCATCCAATTTCTGGAAATGGGACAGCATCGGATTCAGATTTACTTCAATAACCCAAACTCGTCCATACTTATCCAGGCCCATATCCAGTCCGAAAATGGATTTATCGGCATATAATTTGCTGCGGCTCATCTTCACGGCCGTGAGCAAAGCGACCCTGTCTATCTCGGATAACAAGCGTCCAGGAGAAAGATTGCGGAAAGAAGAGCGCTCAATAGCCACCGTAATCGGAAGAACCGTGCCTTTGCTTCTTGTGACATTGGTGACAATGTAACCTTCGCCTGCCACTTTGGCCACTTTTCCGGTCACGACCCAAGCATTGGAATTTTTTCTGCGCTGCACGACGACCCGAATATCGAACGGACGGTCTTTGACCGTAGCAAGGGGGATTCGGCGTTGGATCACATAAGGATCCGACCCAATAAGCTTCAGCAATTTGTTGTACGTCCATTTTCTCCCCCGAGAGTACAATTTCGTTCTGCCAAAGTGGATGAAATAGAGCTCTTCGCCTGCCACCGCGACCCGAATGATACCCCTCCCGCGGCTTCCATAGGAAGGTTTAAGAATGACATCGCCATAGGTATAAAGAAGACCGTATAACGCGCTTTGCGTCATCTTTCGCGTTGTCGGCACATGCCCCTTCAACTCATTGAACCTTATCATCGTTCTGTACTTTTTCCATTTGCTGCTTCTGGAAGTAATCAACGGTCAATCTCCTTTCGCAAAGAAATTTATTCTTTGAAGGTACTCTTCCAACCCCTGCAAGAAAATCGTGATTTCCATGTGGGAAATGTGTCCGATATTCGCGATTCGGAAAGTGTTTACCCCCTCCAGTTTCCCGGGATAGATCGTAAAGCCTTTATCGTAAAAAAAGTCGTGCATTTCATAAAAATCGTATTTGGCGCATTCCGGTTCGACGATAGCGGTAACTAGCTTGGAATGGTGCTTGGGATTCACGAGATAGCCTAAGCCCAATCGCGTAATGCCCTCGATCAAAGTTTTCCATGACATTGAATATCTTTGGTATCTGACTTCGATCCCTTCCTCTTCGAGTTCCTCGATAGCTTTCTTGAGCGCGTAGAGGGTCTGAACAGGCGGCGTAAAACGCATTTGGCCGGTTTCAGCGAAGAACTTGTATTGGGCGTAAAGGTTTAAATAATAATTTCTTTGCTTTCGGGACGTTAAGGGCAGTTTCTCGAGCTTGCCGTTATTAGCGATAACAAAAGAAATTCCCGCCATGCCCTGTATGTTCTTATTAGAGCTTGCCGCCAGATAACTAATATTCATTTCTTTCATCCGGAGCGGGATCGCTCCATACGAACTAATGGCATCTACGATCATATCGATGCTGTATTTCATGCACAAATTGCCAATAGACTCAATATCATTCAATAGACCGGTCGTCGTCTCATGATGAACGACGGCAAGATGGGATATTTTATGGCTGGAAGCTTGAATGAAGGCCTCTAAGGACGCCAACTCGACGGCCTCATGAGAGGAGCTGTCGTATGCAAGGAAACGGATTCCGTATGCCTGCGCGATTTCGCACATCCGTTTGCCGTACGCACCGTTATTCAGGATGAGCACACTCTCTTCTCCGACTACGGAGCTTAAGATGGACTCCACGGCCGCTGTGCCGGAACCGCCGAACAAGACGGTCGTGCAGTGCTCCGTATCGGCAACGAATCGTGTCAATTGTTTGGAAATGCTCCCCATCAAATAACCGAATTCCTTCTCGCGCGGACAAATATCCGGCACGACTTGAGCGTATTTCACCCTATCCGTCGTCGTTGCCGGACCGGGGGTCAAAAGGATGTTTCTTTTTACCGTTGCCATCGCACATCCCACCTTGGATCCAAAGGGAATTGCCGCTTATGTGTTTCAGAAGCCGCTCTTTCACTTCGAATGGTTTATTCTGAGGCCGGGAAAGCGGCCGACCCTCTATGCTTTGGGAAATTTTCATATAAAGAAACGTCAAACCGCTCGTTTTTTTCCATTCCGTAATAGATTCTGCTAGTTCATTCAAACTATGAATATACAAGGATTTCATATAGCCGCACGCAGCCGCGATTTCCACGAAATTGACGTTCGGTGAAACCGTGCTTTGCCCTCCCGTCGAATCATGGGCTTGATTGTCAAGCAGAATATGCAGCATGTTGGGAGGGCCGTAGTACCCATTGGTAGCCAAACTTCCCATGCGCATCAACAATGAACCGTCACCATCGATAACGATGACATCCATCTCTTGTCGGCTCAGCGCCAACCCGAGCCCGAGCGAGCTGACGCATCCCATGGAACCGACCATATATAAATTATTGCTGGCATCTTCGATCTCGAACAATTCCCGCCCTGTTTTCCCCGTCGTCGCCAACTGTACCGTATTTCCGTCCTTCAATGCGTTAATAACTTTCAGTGCGTCTTTTCGCCGAGGCAATTGGTCGACTGAATGCTTAACCATTTTCATCCGGTTCGATCGAAGGACAAGCTCCCGCTTATGCAGCGATTCTTTCGTAAACGTTCCTGCTTTGACTATAAAGAAAAAGGGCTTGTTTTGATCAATCACTTGTATGGCCTGGGACAGCTGCATCAAGGACTCTTCCCAGTCGCAGGACAGGTACATCCAATCCACTTGCATTAGCGCTAACAATTGCTCGGTGATTTGACCCATTAATTCATGCTGCGGTTCGTCGGGAACGCCGATTTCCCCCCGCAGGCTGACAAAGCCGAGCACCGGAATCCGAAACGGGTAATTGAGCGATACTAATGGGGAGACGGCGTTGGTCAAGCCGGAATTTTGCATAAGGACGACCGGCTTTTTCCCTCCCAAATAGGCTCCGGAAGCGATGGCAACGGCATCCCCCTCATTAGCTGCCGCCACGTAATCGCATTCGTTGATCGCAAAGTTGATCAGGTCCTTCAGAAAGGAGCACGGAACCCCGCAATAGAAGGAAAAACCAAATTTCTGCAGTTGCTTGCCCCATGCTTTCGTGCTGATCACGTCTGCTCGTCCTTCGTTCGTCCAGCCTTGGGCAGATATTTCTTTTCCGCCATTCGCAGCTCCTCGGCCCGTTGCAGCCTGAATATTTCCTCTATCGGTGCAATGTTGCTTTCTACGTTATGGAGCCCTTCATCCTGATAAATTTGTTTGGATACTTGCTGCATGGCATGGACGGACATTCTAAGATTGTGATTTGCCCAGATCGCCATGCTCACCCCCCAGTCGGCAAACCTGGATGTCGGAGTGCCGTAATATTTGGTCGGCACGATGACCACGGGATGTCTGTTCTCCCATTCCTTCATGAAAGCCTCGATTTCCGATGCATCCGACCTGTTGCTATGAATAAGCACCGCATCGACGCCGGCTTTACGGTAGGCTTCCGCCCGACTTAACGCTTCCCTCATTCCCCATCCCGCGATCAAAGCTTCGACTCTGGCCACGATCGCAAAGTCGTCATCCATCTGAGTGTCTTTCATCGCCCGAATTTTCCCGCAGAATTCTTCAATATCGGCGAGAGGCTGGGATTTGCCGTCAATAAAAGAGTTGGTTTTCGGAAACAGCTTATCTTCAATGCATACGCCCGCTACTTTGCGTTGCTCCAATTTTTTCACCAATCGTCTGGCATTATTGAAGTTTCCGTACCCCGTATCGCCATCCAGCAATATCGGTATGGAGGTTGCGTCGCTCATAAACTCCAATATATCCAATACTTGAGTCCAGGAAGCCTCGTTGTTGTCCCTTACACCCATGCTTGCGGAGATGGATAATCCGCTAGCCCAAATTCCTTTAAAGCCGGTCTCCTCGACGATGGCTGCCGAAAGGCCGTTATGAGCTTCGTTTATGAACTCCAACCGCTGCGAACGGATTAACTTTTGGAGTTGAGTTGTTTTTTTCAATCGCTTCCCCTCCTACCGCTGCGTCTATTCCTATAGGCACCTCTCGATCCGTTGCGCACTAGGGTTTTGGCATATTCCAGGGGGTTTGAATATATTTTTCGCATCGTCTCTTCCCCGTAGGCTTTCCTTATCGAAACTTTTGCGGATTGGGCATTGCATTCAATCAGCCATATTTTCCCTTTGCTGTCCACGGCAAAATCTATGCCGATTTCACCGAATTTTCCATACTCTTTCTCAACGCCAACATACACGTCTATCAAAAATCCACGGATTTTCGCGATCAGATTTCTGATTCTTTGTTCGGGATATTGGGGAAATATCTTGCCAAGGTAATTTTCGTACCGGTACGCGGAGGCATGGGTCGTAATGGGAGAATTCTTAAGGCCGACTCGCATCGGAACGGCTACGATTTCAATTTTCCCGTTTTTGTTCCTTTGCAGCTCCGCTCGGAAATCCACCAACTGATTCCGGTTGACTCTCGGCAGATCGATCGCTTTCTGAACGATAAACTTTTTATTTCCGAAAAACGACTTTATCGCAATTTGAAGGCTCGAAAAAAATTTCACCCGTTTGCGCACTAATTTATCGATGACGGAATAACTATATTCGTAACCGCCGTTCGGGAGCTTGGAGACACGCATCACCTGCAAGCCGCGCCTGCCTTGACAAGCTTTAATATATACTTTTCCCAGCTTTTGAATGGCATTCCTTATCTCTCCCATGCTCTGAGCGCCGCCCGGATCAAAAGTCCGGGTAAGAGGCAAGTGATGACGAAGGCTCTCATTTTTGCTTAGCTTTTCATAAAGCTCGCCTTTGTCAAATCCATGGATCGGGTTAAGTTTTTTGACCCCCAAGTTATCGAGCTTTACGAGTAACTCTCGAACCTTTTTCCGCGGTCCGCCCCTTACGTAGACGACATCCGGCAAACGGAATATCCTTTCTTCCCATTGATCACGGGCAACGTTGTAATAACGTCCTCTTATTTTTCTATTGTCTAAATCTATGTCATTTATGGAAAAGTAGATGAGAGTCGTGTTCGCTTGCTTATTGGCTTTAACGAGTTCGCTCGTGCCGCCGTTGTTATACATATTGCTTATCCATTTCCTGCTTGTTATTACGCCGACAATAGGCCTGTTCGATGAACCGGAATGATTCGAACGATCCAACAGCCATCACCTCGAGTGTTCTATTATTTTTGCTTTTTTACCGGAAAATCCGGCATTTCGTTTACGGAGATGATTTCATTCGATTGTTTGACCGGTTTAATCCAATGTTCCTGATTATTAGGCAAATCATCGAACCATGCCGCATGTTTCGGACATTCCAGAACCATGAATTTGCCGTTTTCCCCGTCGCGGGACTGATGATACTTCAAATATGCTTTTCCGTTTTCGATTGCCAGAATCTCGATTTTGCCAGAAGTATGACTCATGCACAGCCTAACGCGTTTGCCTAAACCTGAAGTTCTTGATTTTGCTTCCTCTACGATCTCGTATACTTTCTCCAAGGGAAGAACGAAACCGCTGTTGCCGGCGACCGGTCTGTTCACGAAGAAGTAGTACGGCGTCACTCCCGCCCAAGACAACTTGTCCAGCAACTCGCTAAGAATTCCGGGGTCATCGTTAATCCCTTTGAGGATCGGCGTTTGGTTTACCACGATCGCACCGGCATCGTGCAAGGCATTGAAACACTTTATAGCTTCCGTCGTTATTTCCCTCGAATGATTAACATGGGCCATAACGTAAATCCGCTTTTCTTCCGTGGAATTAGCCCGAATCAAATCCAGGAGTTCTTGGTCTTCATAAATTCTCATGGGATTGAATACAGGCATCTTAGTGCCAATTCTGATGATTTTTACATGATCGATAGATCTCAAGGTTTCAAGAATAGGCCGGAGCTTCTTGGTAGATAAAATAAGCGGATCCCCGCCCGTCAGCAGGACATTGTTGATTGCCGGCGTTCTTGCTATATATTCCAGACCTTCATCCACGTCCGGCATTGCTTCCTTTACATCTGCCCGGAAAAGCCTTTTGCGGAAACAAAATCGGCAATATGCGCCGCAAATCTCCGACACGAGCAATAAGGCCGTTGTTTTGTACTTATGCTGACATCCATTCACGACATAATTCGTATCCTCGTCGGAAGCATCCCAACGTCCGTATTCCCGCAGCTCGCGCGAATTCGGTATGACCAGTTTCCTTATAGGATCTTCTGGATCTGACCAGTCAATCAGCCGTAAATAGTAATCATTCAGTCGAAAAACGAATTTTTCCGTAATCTGCTTCATGGATGCTTTTTCATCATCCGTTAGATAAGGAATATGATCAAAATTCGTAATATAATTTGCCGGCATTACACGCTACCTCCTTATCATTTAACGCCTACAAATTTATAGGTTTGTTTGTTTATGGCCCTCATCCCCTCTAATGTTGATGTATTATACAAAATGTAATTTGTGGACAACATGTGTTGGCAAATGTCGGACTGGCCTTAAAAATCCGCTACGAAGCAATTAAGAACGCTGGCTGAATTAAACTTGCCATTGCACAGAAAAACCGCAGTCCCGGCAACCGGACTGCGGTTTTTTCATAGAATTTCGGATGATGATTTCTTAGGAACCGCTGCGGAACTTTCTGCGGAACTCGTCGGGCGTGCGCCCGGTCTGTTTCTTGAACGAGGCATAGAAGTATTTTCCGCTTGAAAACCCGACGTGCCCGGCGATCTTGTTGGCGTGATCGTCCGTTTCGAGCAATAGTTTCTTCGCTTCCTGAAAGCGCAATTCGTTTATGAATGCCGATAAGGATTGGTCCGTCTGATTTTTGAAAATCGTGCGAACATAATTTGAGGAAAGGCCGACTACCTCCGCTATGTTCTCGACGGTCAGATTCGGATCGCGGAAATGCTCGCTCGTATATTGGACGATCATCTCGACGACGTCTTTGTTCTTCGATTCCTTGCGTTCCCGGATGCCGCTTATGACCTGTCCGTAAAGCTTGTCGAAGCGCTGCCGGATATCGTCGAAGTCATCGCAGGCGCTAAGCTCGCGAATGATCGTTTTATAAGATCCGTCCGCTGGGAACGCGGTGCCGACGTACGGTTCCGGAAGCAGCTCGAAGTGGGACATCGCGAGTTGGGTCAGGGATAGCATGATTTCGTCATTGGAAAACCTGCATACTTCCTCCAAGAACGCCTCGAAACCCTCGAACGCCTTGTCCCGTTCCCCCGCGCGCAACGCTTCGTTGATTTTTTTCTCCAGGCCGAACGGATACTGATACGGAACTTTCGGAAACCGTACAAGCTCCTCATATCGGATAATGGAATTTTTCCCATACACTAGACGATGCTCCGTCGCCTTAAGCGCCTGTATGTAAGAAGAGTGAAGCTCGTCGATTCTCCCAACCCGACCGCCGATCGCCGCCGTAACGGTCATTTTGACGTATTCCGCTATATTGTCCTGAGTTACGGACAGCAGCCGGAAAAGCCGGGATTCGGAAGTGATTTCCGAGTCCTCTACGTTCACCACGACCGCCACGTGGTCCGCTCCCCCTTCGACGGCTTCCGCGGGATACGAAACGGACAACGTCTCCTCGATGATATTGGCCAAGGCGTACCGCAGCAGGGACATATCCCGTTCGGACAGCTTCATCGTCCACTCGGCGAACGCCGATAAGCGGAAAATACACACTACGTAGCAAGGCCCGTTCAATCGAAGCTTGAGTTTGGCTGCCTGCTCGGCGACGGCTTCTCCGCCCGCCAAAGTACCCAGGACGATATGACGAAGGAGTTCGTGGCGAAGCGCCGGCATTCCTTCGCGAACGGATTGCTCCAATTCGTTCACGTTGCTGACCAACCGTTCAATCGTTCGGCCTATGTATTCGTATTCGTTAAACGTCTCTCCCGAGCGATTATCGTCCTTGCCGTTGGAACGGATTTTCCGAATCAGCTGCCGGACCGGCTTGTACAGGCTTTTCGTAAACAGAATGCCGATGGTCAAGCTGACAATAATGAAAATTCCAGCCAGTACGAGAACAGTTTCGTTGATTTTCGTGAAATTCCATAACAGCTTTTGATAGTCTCCCATTCCGATGAATATCCACTTGAACGTCTGCTCGGATCTCTCGTAGTTAATAAGCGTTTTCCTGTTGTCTATTTCGGTGATGAATTGACCGGAGTCCTGTTCGAAATCCAAGATTTCCCGAATATAAGGTTTATCGGATAAGTTCGTGTTAAGCAACTCATTCCGGGGATGGGATATAACGTTGCCTTCCCCGTCCAAGATAAAAAGCTGCATCGAACCGTCCCCGGCTTGGCGATTGACCATTTGCTGCAGCGCGCTTTGCTTCAAGTTAAATACGAGGACGGATGAAGGTATTCCGTTCTCTTCATCCTCCACGAACTGGACCGTGATCGCCTGGTATTCCTCCTTATTGCTGCCAAGCTGGTAGGAAACCTTGCGCGGCATCACGTTCATGTCTTTCTCGTACCGGTTAGTTTCTATCGCCTGGATCGTGTCCCGGTCGTAAAACTCATCGATGGGAGAAGCAACCGATAGGTTGGAAAAGACGAGATTCGCTCGTTTGTTATAGACATAGATAGAATGGATAATCGGGTTAGAAGAAGCGATTTCCGATAATTTCTTCGAAATATCGCCCATCTCCAATGCTTCGAAGGAGTCTCCGTACAAAGCTTTGAAAACGGATCCCGAGTTGAGGGACATATCGTTTAAATTACTGGATATATTGGGCAGAACGTGAAACTGGAGCAAGTACTCCATTGTGGAGTTCCAGTACGTTTCCACGACGGACTGGGACTGGGCAAGCACTTTTTCCGAATTCGACTCGATCTCCTTATGGATTGCCCGGCTATAACTGTTATACATGAGGAAAGAAAGACCGCATAGAAGCAGCGTACCCACAACGATGTAAGATGACAGAACTTTGATCATGAATGCATTCTTGCGGACGAAAAGCGGAATGCCGAACAAACTTCTCATATCCTGTCACCTCGCGTAGCGAGTAGTATTTATCTGCCGGAACGGAATTTCTGCGCATGAAGCCGCGCTTCCTCTACGTTCGAAACGCGATTGCGGCTCCATTCCAGCAAGATTCGATCGATATACCGAAAATGAAGCTTGCCGGCGAACACCGATTCCTTGAGCGCGAAGCGTATGAGTTCATCCGCGTATCGGTCTTGATCGAGCCAGCCGTTGATCGTCTCGTATTCCATAGGGGTTAGCGGCCGTCCGAATTCCTGTTCGAACAGGACGAACAAATTATGTGGCCCTCTCATTGCGATCGGCTCCATGCGGGTAGCAACCGGTTGTTCCGGATTGCCGGCTTCTCCCGTGCTCCCGCTCCATACGGGAAGCTCGCCCGCTGCAAGCAAGACCCCGATCTTCTGGAAAAGTCCGGATAAATTATATTTCTCGGATTGGACACCGGACTGCGGGTCGAACACTTCGTCGATCGTTACGAATCCTTGTTTCATTAGCTTCTGCAGGGTCTGCCCCACTATGGCCGCCGATGAACCAAGCCTCTCCTGCAGCTGCTCTATCGTCGGGAATTCGTTCTGCTCCAATTGCCGAAACGCGAGCAAATGAATCAGCAGCATGCTTTCCGTGTCATTTAGCTTTAAAGCCCGATAAGTGCGAAGCAATGCGTAAGGGATACTTACGGCGCCGTCCATGAAAGCCTCAGCCATCCCGCGTGCAAGTGAATTACGATCATTCATCGCTTCGATTCGCCTGCCTTCCTCTTAAGTCGTATATGTCTGCTTAAGTTACGGGTATAACCGGTAAAGCGTTCGCGGGAATGCAATCGTCTCGCGAACATGATCCAATCCGCATATCCATGCGACCGCCCGCTCCAGGCCTAAGCCGAAACCGGAATGCGGAACGGTTCCGTATCGGCGCAAGTCTAAATACCAGCCATACGCCTCCTCTGACAGCTCGTGCTCCGCGAATCTTTGCTCAAGCAATTCGGGGTCGTCTATCCGCTGCGAACCGCCGATGATCTCGCCGTAACCTTCCGGGGCGATCATGTCCGCGCACAGAACGACCTCGGGACGAGTCGGATCGGGCTTCATATAGAACGCTTTGAAGCTCGCGGGGTAATGGGTAATGAATACGGGACGATCGAATTTCTCGGCGATGGCCGTCTCATGAGGAGCTCCGAAATCTTCTCCCCATGGGAGTTCCATTCCGATTTCCTTCAGCAAATCCAACGCTTCATCGTAGGTGATTCGCGGGAACGGCGGAAGCACACGTTCAAGAGCCGATACGTCCCGCTCCAGTATGGCTAGCTCGGCCTTGCATTTTGTAAGAACTTGCCCTACGATATGCGCGATGAACCGTTCCTGGACATTCAGGTTTTCCTCATGGTCGACGAAAGCCATCTCCGGCTCGATCATCCAAAATTCGATCAGGTGGCGGCGGGTTTTGGACTTCTCCGCACGGAAAGTCGGGCCGAAGGAATACACTTTGCCTAGCGCCATCGCGGCCGCTTCCATGTAAAGCTGCCCGCTTTGCGTCAGATAAGCATCCTCGTCGAAATATTTGGTATGAAACAAATTGGTCGTGCCTTCGCAGGAAGAAGGCGTTAGAATCGGCGGATCGACTAGCGTGAAACCTCGTTCGTCGAAAAATCCTTGAATAGCGGATATGATCTCCGCACGTACGCGCAGTATCGCCCGTTGCCGGGGCGCGCGAAGCCATAGGTGGCGGTGATCCATCAAAAAATCGACGCCGTGTTCTTTAGGCGTAATCGGATAATCCTTTGCGATTTGGATGATTTCAATACCCGTAACGGACAGCTCGAACCCGGAAGGGCTGCGAGGCTCCTCGCGTACGGTACCCGTAATATAAAGCGAGCTTTCCTGCGTCAGTTGACCCGCTCTCTCCCATACGGATTCTTCAACCTCCGCTTTGACCAATACGCCTTGAATGAACCCCGTCCCGTCCCGAAGCTGCAGGAACTGGATTTTTCCGCTGGAACGCTTGCGCGTAAGCCATCCTCCGAAAGTGACCGTCTGACCGACATGCTCCCCGATTGTTGCCAAAGTTACCCGTCCCATGCTCATGCTCCTTTCCTATTCCGAAATGGATTTTCCCGCCGGCTGATCGAGAACAAGCCGATAAGTATCCCTTGCGATGAGTAATTCTTCGTTCGTGGGTACAACCAGTACGCCGACTTCCGAGTCATCCGTCGTAATCCGCCTCGATTCGGAGGAACGTACGGCATTCCTCTCTTCATCCAGGCGAACGCCGAAGAACGTCAGTCCTTTGGTTATCTCTTTACGCAGAACATCCGAATTTTCTCCGACACCCGCCGTGAAAACAATTGCATCCACTCCGTCCATTGCTGCCACATAGGAACCGATATATTTGCGGATTCGATAAGCATACATTTCAAAGGCAAGCTTCGCTTGTTCGTTACCCTCGTTCATCGCTTCCACGACTTCGCGCATGTCGCTGCTAATCCCGGATATCGCAAGCAAACCGCTATGTTTGTTCAGCATGGAATTGACTTCGTTCAAGGTTAAATCCTCTTTGTTGATCGTAAAGGGAACGATTGCGGGATCCAGGTCACCGCTGCGCGTTCCCATCATCAAGCCTTCCAACGGCGTCATGCCCATGCTCGTATCGAACGATTTGCCGTATAAGACAGCCGCGCAGCTTGCTCCGTTGCCGATATGACACGTAATGAGCTTCAAATCCTGCAGCGGACGTCCGAGAAACTCGGCCGCACGCTTGCTGACGTAATCGTGGGAGGTGCCGTGGAAGCCATACCGGCGAATCTTGTGCTTGCGATACAACACGGTAGGTATGGCATACAAATACGATTGAGGCGGCATCGTCTGGTGGAACGCAGTGTCGAATACGACAGCCTGGGGAATGTTCGGCAAATTCGCTTCCACTGCCGATATCCCCATCATGTGCGCAGGATTATGTAACGGAGCCAAGTCGAATAGCTTGCGGATTTCCAACTTCACGCTTTGGTCGATAAGCACCGATACGCTGAACGATTCCCCTCCGTGCACGACCCGGTGACCGACGGCTTGAATGTCTTGAATGCTGCCGAGCACCCCGAAGTTCCGATGCGTAAGCATATCCAGCACTTTTTTGATTGCCGTCGTATGATCCAAGATTTCGCTGACTTCCCGTACGTCGGGCTGTTGATCCACTTCGTGGGTCAGAATGGACGAATCCATTCCGATCCTCTCCACCCGTCCTTTGGCTAGGACGCTTTCGGTAGTCATGTCGTAAAGCTGATATTTAAGCGACGAGCTCCCGGCGTTGATGACGAGTACGTTCATGAGAGCCGTTCACCGTCCTTGTCGTATTTGAAAAATCCGATTCCGCTCTTGATGCCTAGCTGTCCTGCCCGAACTTTCTTCTTCAGCAGGAAAGACGGGCGATATTTCAGTTCTCCGTATTCGCGGAACATGCGATCGAGCGCCGCGAGCACGGAATCTAGGCCGAATCGGTCTGCCATCTCAAGCGGACCGTGCTCGAATTGATACCCCATTCTCATGGCGGCATCGATATCTTCGGGGGATGCGACGCCTTCCTCCAGTAAATGCAACGACTCGTTGATGAGCAGGCAAATAAGCCTCGTCGTGACGAAACCCGGCGATTCGTATACCATGACGCCTTTTTTCGCGAGCACGTCATCGATGAAGCTTTTCGTTCTGCCAAAGGTTTCATCGGACGTTTGCAGCCCCCGAATAATTTCCACGACATCGATCCGAAATGCCGGATAGACGAAGTGCATGCCGATAACGCGCTCCGGATACCGGCTAGCGCCCGCTAACTCCGTCAAGCTAAGCGTGGAAGTATTGCTTGCCAGAACGGCATCGGCCGACAGTATGCCGTCTAATTGGCGGAACACTTCCATCTTGCTTTCCAAGTCCTCGCTGATGGTCTCGATGACAAGCTCGCAATCCGCCAAATGCTGCAAGGACGTTTCCATATGTATTCGGTTTAACGTTAGTTTTTTCTCCGCGGCCGTAATCGCCCAACGCTCCATCTGCCGATCGAGGCTTGCCTCGAGCATCTCTCGCGCTTGCTGAAGCTTCTCCGGCGTTTTCTCTACCAGATGAACGTCCAATCCTTTGACAGCAAGCATCTCGGCGATGCTCTGCCCCATCGTTCCCGCGCCTACGACGCCGATCACTCTAAACATGACAATAGTCCCTCCAGCTTAAGTCGACGGCATTCCCGCCCTAATGCGGCGAATGCCCTTAAATGAATAATAAGATGATTATACCCCACTCTGCGTCACGTCAAATCGCGACGCAGAGTACGCTTGTTTCAACGGCGGGATACTCTCATCTTATCATAATCCGGACGGCTCTGCCGGGGTCGCAAACCATTTGTCTAACATTTGAATCCAACTCTCGACGTATGTTTGCTGCGTAGCCCATTGTACCATGACAATGGATTCGTTAGGCTCGACTGGCAAGGTTACCGGCTTCATCTTCTCTGTGGCTAACCTGTAAGGATACAGCTTGATGCTGTCGCCGGTGACGATGACGACGACGTCTTCGTCCTGCGAGGTAAAGGCATCCGTGGCGTTAGGTTCCAAGCTTCTGATTTCAGTCCAAGTCAGAGCCAATGGAGCGTCCTTCACGAAGTCTTCTGTAAGCTGTACGGAAATCGTAGACCATTTCAGGATGTCCGAAACGCTCGCGAGACTCGATGGTACTGCCGGCTGTTTGGCTACCCACGCCGCGGATTCGCGGGCAATTGCCCATTGCTTGGCTTCCGTTGCGGTCTGATTCGTGCCAAGCGCTTTGGAAAGGGGAATGTGACTCTCCTCCAACAAAGAGATCATGTTCTTACTGCGCACGGATGGGAGCAAGCTGCTCACTTCATTAACCCATACATCGTTTTGATCGGCGGCATTGCCGCTTTCGTCTACATTGGTCGTTTGGAGGATCGATACGAATCGGTTGCCTGCGTACAGAAGCTTCTCCGTTCTTCTCAGGGGAGACGGCTTCTCTTTGGGTATTGCAGCTCCCTGCTCGTTCTGCCCTAAAGGGGATGCCTCCAGCGTCTGCATGCCTTTGCCGAGCGCATCCGGAACGGCATCGATCTTCCAGAAGTTCCTTAGATATGGCATCCAGATCCCGGGGCCGCTGCCGATCTCCGTAAGTTCCCCGTTGTGCGGCGCAACCAGAATCGTTCTATAGCTGCTCTCAAGCTCTCCTCGATCCTGATCCTTCCTCAGGCCGATAACGATGGCGGAATGCGGCTTCACGTTCCCTGCGCCAATTTTCGAGGCAGGCTCCGACTTCGCCGAAGCTAGTTCCGGTGAAACCTGATTACCTGTACCCGATAGTTCGAAGTTTCCCCAACCCCATAAGCCAACGGCCACGGCAACGATCAGCAGCAATCCCGCGCTCACGGGACTCAAGCGAACGAACCAAGAACGGCCTTTTCGTCGTTTCGGGTTATCCAGGTTCTCGTTGATTCTCCTTCGCAGCGATTCGTCAAATCCGTTCCGAGTCAGCGGACCGCGTTCCAGTTGTTCGAATAGCTCTTTGTCATCCACTAACGGTTCGCCTCCTTCATCTTGGACAATTTCTGCCGGGCATGGAACATACGCGATTTAACGGTTCCCTCCGTAACATCGAGCACCTGAGCGATTTCTTTTAAAGACAATTGGTTATGAGCATATAGAATGATAACTTCCCTGAGCTTCTTCGGCAGTTCCAATACCATCTTCCACATCTCGTTGACCGCCCATTGTTCCGCGGCGTCATGCTCGACGGATTGACGTTCCCCGTAATCCTCGACCGCGTCCGATAACGTCACTTTGCGGAAAAAAGCCGATCTTTGGCAGTCGATCGCGGTGTTTCGCGTAATCGTCAGCAACCAGGTTTTGACGGAAGCGTCCCTGCGAAAGGCATGCATATTTCGATAGACTTTAATGAATACCTCCTGCGTTATATCGTCGGCCAAATCCCATTTGCGGGTAATGCTGAAAGCGTAATTCCACACATCCTTGCCGTAAGCCGTCATCAATTCGTTAAGCAAAGCCTTGTTATCATCGCATTCAACCATATATTTAAGGAAATCGAAATTACGTTGGGAATCCAATCTTGCCACCTCTATTCGGTTAGACGATTCAAATCGGCATTAGGTTCAATGCTATCATATTTCTCGATTGATTTCCTGCAAATAGACGCAAATAGACCAACCGGGTCTCTCCGGTCGGCCTATTTTCCATTGATCTTGTTATGCGACATGCTGTTTAAGATGCTCTCTGAGTTGCTTGCCAGACAACGTTTCCTCGCGTATCAAGTGATTCAGCAGGTGGTCAAAGGATTCGATATGTTGGCCTAGCAACTGCCTGGTCCGATCCGTCAGTTCGTTTAGAATGCCCGCATTTTCCTTCGACCATTGCTCTTGCGTCAACGCTTGCGGATGAATGATTCCAAGCGTAGACATACCCGACTCGATCAACGTTCTCACGATGCTGGTCGCTTGCTCGAAGTCCCCTCGAGAGCCTGTGCTGCGGCCGCCATAGAAAAGCTCCTCCGCGACAGCGCCGCCAAGCGCGATCATAATTTGTTCCTCCAATACGGTCTGAGTGTACAAATAACGGTCTTGCTGCGGATGATGTCGAACGTAACCAAGTGCCTGCCCGCGAGGAGTAAGAGATACTTGCGCTACGCTCTCGGGACGCACATGCTCGGCTACGATGGCATGTCCAAGCTCATGGATAGCGACTCTCTCTCGCTCTTCTCGCGTCGTTTCCCGATCCATTCGCTCGCCCATCATCACTTTATCGATCGCTTGCGTCAGATGAGCGGTTTGCAGCTTCTCGGACTTGTCTCGCATCGCATAGATCGCCGCCTCGTTCATAACGCTCTCCAACTGGGCTCCGGAAAATCCGAAAGTCTCTTCCGCGACCTTAGTTAGGGAGACCTCGTCATCGATCGGCTTGTTGCGCGAATGCAGCTTAAGAATGTGTTCTCTTCCGGACTTATCGGGAAGGTCGACCTGAATATGCCGATCGAACCGACCTGGACGAAGCAAGGCAGGATCGAGCAACTCTTTGCGGTTAGTCGCGGCAATTAATAAGATCCGAACGCTCTCGTCCCCTTGCACGCCGTCCATTTCGGTTAACAGCTGATTAAGCGTTTGATCATACTCTCTGTGCTGTCCGCCGTCTCTCTTGCCGCCGATACCGTCAATCTCGTCAATAAACACGATCGCGCTATCCCGCTTCTGCTTAACGGCTTGCTGACGGGCTTCCTTGAACAAATCGCGGATTCTTCCCGCGCCTACGCCGACATACATCTCCACGAATTCACTGCCGGATGCGGCAATAAAGGCAGAGTGCGTATAATGAGCCGACGCCTTCGCAAGCAAAGTTTTCCCCGTTCCCGGAGGTCCTGTCAATAGAATGCCCTTCAACGGGCGAATGCCCAGCTTCTGAATTTTATCGCGATGGACGAGAAAATCCAATGCTTCCGTTATTTCCCTCTTAGGTTGGTCTTGTCCTCCGATATCCTCGAAGGTCAAGTAAGCCGGTTTTCGTGCCTTCGCTTTGTTCCCGGCCGTACCCATGGCCATTCCGCCTCTCTGCCGCGCGAAAAGAAACAAAGCGACGAACATCAGCAACCCCATTACCATTATCGAGGGAGGGAAACCAACATACAGCAAGAAGACAAACAATACAACGGCAACGCCGATCGCCATTTCCTTACCGTAAGAACCGATGTTACGCATTAGGCCACACCCCCAATGTCGCAGGCTGGCGAGGCAGAACGACGAATTTAGCCGCATCGCCATCGCGCATCGAAATATAGACGTTATTTTCATCCATGTCCGTTTTTGCCGTTACGCCCGGATAACGTTCGGATAATTGAGCCATCGTATTACGAATGCCCGAATATTTACGGTTTTCCATCGCTTCGGCTACGTCGAACAGGGCATAGCTCCATGCTTTTTCCAAACGCGCGCCGTCCTTCGCGTCGTCCTTCGCGGCAGCCGCCAATTCTAGCTGCTTGCCGCCGATTTCACTAGCACCGTCCCGTTTAATAAGACGGTACACTTCGCCAAGATCGGCATCGGGCGCGAGTGTAACTTTAACTTTTACTTGTTCGGATGTCATCTCAACCTGCGCCGACTCAACGCCGGGGACGGAATTGGCCACCCTGTCCAATGGCTGTTCAACGCCATAATGGCGATAGGCGAACCAGCCTCCGAACAGTACCGAAGCCGTTACGGCCGCCGTCAACGTCAAGGGCAATATTTTCAATTTCATATCGCTAATCCTCCTTATATATGAATTCACTTGTTATCATCAGAAATGGTCAGGAATGGATCGTTCTATGGCCTTAATCCGCCCGTTGGGTACATCTACGAGTATATCAGCTTTTGATAGACTATTCGTTAGATGATCGTTGGTAAAAAACAAAAAAACGCCTCGCCGGCGTTTCTTAGGGGAATCTATTGGCTAGACAGGACATAGGTTCTGAGCCTAGATCCGTCTTGGAAGGAATAGAAATCGATCGATTGATGCTGTTTGCCGCTTTCGTTCCAGTACCGGATTTCCCATACGGGCTGACCTTGAAACCAACCCGGAAGCATTCGGATCGGAGACAATCCGTCATGTTCCTCGGCAAACTTGGCCAGCATTTGCTTTTCGGACATATTTTCGCTTACTTTTCGTTTGACGAGATCGTCTTTGCGTTCCCAGATCATCCAGGTTTCGCCTTCCGGGTCTTTGCCGGTAACGACCCATACCGTCTCATCCCAAGTATGCCGCACCGCGCCCGTGACTTCTATTAATCCGCCTTGCCGCAGACCGACTTGAACGGCATTATTCTCTGCGTTACGATGCCCGGAATCAGCCGAGCGGACGTATAATACGAAGGAAACGATGACGAATACGATAAAACCCGTTAAGATTACTAACCATCTGATGAGCGAGAGGGACGGTACTTTTCGTTGTCCTTCACTGCGGCTCAATATCATCCCCGCAACCTCTGGAAGCTGCGTTCCGCTTCCGCCAGGATCTTCTCCTCGTCGAGCGTCAGCAGTAGTCCGTTACGTAGCAATTGCCTGCCGTCGACCCATACGTGAACGACATCCGAACCCCTTGCCGTATAGGTTAGATGCGAAATATAATCCGTTCGCGGAACAAAGTGCGGCTTGCGAATGTCCAGTGCGATAAAATCAGCTTTCAACCCCGCTTTAAGCTGTCCTGTAACTTCGCCCAATCCGATAGAGCGAGCCCCGTAAACGGTACCCATACGCAGCGCTTCGGCAGCGGGAATGAGGGTAGGATCGCCAGTTACGCCTTTATGCAGCAAAGCCGCTAACGATATTTCCTGAAATAAGTCCAGATTGTTATTGCTCGCCGCGCTGTCAGTGCCCAAAGAAACGGCGACACCGGCCTTCAGCAGCTCCGGAATCCGGGCCACGCCGCTCGCAAGCTTCAAATTGCTGACAGGGTTATGCGAGACGGCTACGTTACGCTCTGCCAACAACGCGATTTCATCATCGTTCAAATGAACCGCGTGCGCCAGGAGAGTCGGTCTAGTAAACATGCCTAGACGGTCCAGATGCTCCACCGGGCGACATCCGTAGTCCCTTACGTTCTGCTCGACTTCGGCAAGCGTCTCCGACATGTGGGTGTGCATAGGCAAGTCAAGCTCGTGGGCGGCCTCGACAAACTTAGCGATGTAGTCCGGCGGGCATGTATAAGGTGCATGCGGTGAGATCATCACGCTAATCCGTCCGTCCGCAGCGCCATGCCAGTCCTTGGCGAATTGGATCGCTTCCGCAAGCTTGGTCTTTTGTATGTCTTCCGGGCACAGTCCGATAACGCCTCGGGTCAGACTCGCGCGCAACCCCGATTTCTCGACCACTTCTCCGACCCGGTGCATATGGTCATACATATCGACGAACGTTGTCGTTCCGCTTTTAATCATCTCGGCGGCAGCCAATGAAGAGCCCCAATAGACATCGTCTCCGGTAAATCTTGCTTCCGTCGGCCACATATGATTTTGCAACCAATCCTGCAAGGCCAAATCATCCGCCATTCCGCGGAGCAGAGACATCGCGGCATGGCCATGCGTGTTCACAAGTCCGGGCATGAACAACAAGCCGCTGCCATCCATGAATTCCGAAGCGAGCGCAGCTTCCCGTTCGGGCGCGGTTCCTTCCCCCAAGCCTGCAATTATATTTCCTTCTATCGCCATCCATCCTTGAAACTTAGGAAGTTGTTCATCCATCGTCACGAAAGTTCCGTTGTTAATTAGCAATCGCGTCATAGGTCTCCGTCTCCATCCTTCGATCCTTTAATATTGTCCATATAATAGGCCAAGCTCAGAAGCTCTGCCGTAAAGTCGGCATTGTGAATCCTTATCCCGGGTGTATTCTTAAGCACGACAGGCGCGAAATTCAATATCCCGCGAATTCCGGCAGCCACGAATCGATCGGCCACGTTCTGGGCCTCGGGAGCCGGAACGGTGATGATACCGACCGTTATGTCTAAGTCGTGAACCGATGCCGACAGCTCCTTCATAGGCCGAACCGTAAGATGATTGATATGAGTCCCTTTCTTGCTTTCATCGGCATCGAAAACCGCGACAATTTTCATATTGTCTTTAAGATACGTATTGTAATTACATAAAGCACGTCCCAAATTACCGGTTCCGACCAATGCGACGTTCATCCTTTTGTCCAACTTTAGAATTTGCCGGATTTTCTCGATGAGATAATCGACGTTGTAACCGACGCCTTTGCGGCCAAACTCGCCGAAATAAGCTAAATCTTTACGGATTTGCGCAGGATTAAGATCCAGCTTCTCTCCCAGATCCTGCGAGGACACAGTCGTGATGTTGCTGAGGCTAAGCTCATTAAGAAATCTTAGGTAAATGGGCAGCCTTCTTACAACAGCTTCGGATATTTTAGGTGGTTTCATGAAGTCTCTCCCTCTTCGCCGGCGACAACCGGATTTAACCAAGAGCTTACCCTCGCGGCTATGGCCGCCGTCGGTAAATGCTCCATCTTGGGACCGGGCAAGGAATACAAGAAATATTTGCCGTAATTCGTATCGATGACCCGAGTGTCGTACAAGATGACGATTCCCCGATCGGTCGCAGTGCGTACGAGACGGCCGAAGCCTTGCTTGAAACGAATAACCGCTTGGGGAAGCGACAGCTTCATGAACGGGTTTTTGTTCTCGGCCTGGAGCTTCTCCGATTTGGCTTCTGCAACCGGATGATTCGGCGGTTGGAACGGCAGCCGGACGATTGCCAGGCAAGTAAGGGTGTCCCCGGGCAAATCGATCCCTTCCCAGAAGCTGCTGGTCCCCAGCAATACGGATGCCGGCTGCTTAATGAACTGCTGCGTTAACCGGCTTCGGCTCCCTCCATCCATTCCTTGCCCTAATACTTGAATGTCGCTCAGCTCAAGACGTTCTTTAAGCGGGCCATAGACGGTTTTGAGCATGCGATGGGAAGTGAACAACACTAGCATCCGACCTCCGACCGTTTGCGCTACTTCCGTCAGTGAGCCGATAAGCGCATTCAGGAAAACCGCTTCCCCATCCCTGCCTTTTATCGCTGGAAAATCTCTAGGGATGAGCACCAATGCTTGCTCGCGATATTTAAAGGGAGATGGAAGCAAAGCAGTTTTCAACCGTCCGTCCCTCTCCGCCGCATCTAATCCAAGTTGATCGGTTACGTAACGGAAGGATTTATCGATCGTAAGCGTTGCGGACGTCATGATGACGCTAGCTTTACGGTCGAATACGCCTTCCTTCAACAGGCCGCTCACATCCGCGGGCACCCCGTAAATCCATATGGATCTCCCCCGGTACTGGGAATGCCCTTCCACCCAATAGACGAATTCCGGTTTGCCGAGCGCTGCGAAGGATTGCGTATCGGAGCGCACTCCCGCTAAATCTTTAAGGACTCCGCCTAGATCGGTTAGCATTCCTTGCAAGCTAAGCTCGTCGGCATCTTCGCGAATTTCTGCAGCCAATTTCTCCAAAGGCCGAATTAAGTCCGATAAATGCTGAATGACGTTGTTGCCGTCAACGGACAGGTTGTCCCATTGCGCAGGAAGTTCCGACGGTTTAATCCTTAAAGTAAGATTTCCGGTTTCATCCGCCGATGCTTGCGCCGACAGCAATTGATACAAAGCTTCCATCCATCGTTCCCAAGCTTCCCGGATTTCATGGATTTTCGGAACAAGCGTTTCCAGCTTCTCGGTCCAGACTGCCGAATCCTCCGTACCCAAAGACGAAACCGAGCCGATCAATTGGGGAAGAAGTCCCGTTCTCGCATCCCTCCATAAGCGTTGGAGAGGAACTGCCAAAGTAGAATGTCCCGTCTTCTGGCCCAGATGATGGCTGGCCACTTCTTCGAGGTGATGCGCTTCATCCACGATCAACCGGTCATACGCCGGCAAAAGCCGATGGTCAGCACGCATGTCCGTGAACAACAAAGCGTGATTCGTAATGATGAGATCCGCTTTTCCGGCTTCCTGCCGCGCACGGTGATAGAAACATCTGCGAAACCATGGGCACGCTCGGTTCAGGCAGGAAGCTGCATCGCTCGAAACGGCATCCCACTCCTCTTTGTTCCGGGTACCGATATTCAGTTCCTCCGATTCCCCTCTTAACGTTTCCCCTAGCCAAACCGTCATGCCTCCCCGGGTGACCGCTTCTTCGCGGCCGATCGCGTACTCGGGAATTTGCTGGCGGTTCTCGAATTTCCTAAGGCATAAGTAATTACTCCGGCCCTTGAATACCGATGCGCGAAAAGGCATTGGAAGAACTTCCTGAAGCAAAGGCAAATCCCGCTGGCGCAGCTGTTCCTGAAGCTGGATCGTATGGGTGCTGACGACGATTTTTTTGTTCTCTTTCAGACCATAATAGAGAGAAGGAAGTAAATAACCGAGCGACTTCCCCGTACCCGTGCCCGCTTCGACTAATAAATGGGAATCATCTTGCAGCGCGCTGAAAACTTCTTGGAACATGATATCCTGGCCTTCTCGGCTTTCATAGGCCGGAAACAGCTGCTTCAGGTTATTCTGAATCTTATCCATATATTGTTCAAATGGCATTTTATTTAATATTTCCGACGCTTCCGAATTATCGTCTTGACGGCCCGGCAGAATATCTTCGCCCCAATCTCCGACGTTCATGGCGAATTGGCGATAATGGTGAACGCCCTCTTCCCGCACCGGCGGTTGAGTCTCTCGCCAAGCCGCGACATAGGCGATGAGCCAGCCTAGATCGTTGCGGTCCGAATCGAACAGGGCGTTTAGGCGCTGCAAAGTAAACGAGGGAAGGATGCGCAGCTTATTCAGGCATAACAGGAATAGTTCCGCGGTAGCCAATGCGTCGCTGTCTGCTTGGTGGGGACGGTCATGCGAGATTCCAAGCGTTTGGGTGAGCGACGAGAGCGAATACGAAGGCTGTGTAGGGAAAAGCAGCCGGGCGAATTCGACCGTATCCACCATTCTTCCGGTGAATGGCAAATAACCGCTCCTGTCCAGGGCGGCTTGCAAGAAATGAGCATCGAATTCCACATTATGTCCAACCAAAATAACATCTTGAAGCATGGGGACGATCTCGCTTAACATATCCTCCAGCTCCGGAGCTGACGCTACGTCCTCATCTTTAATCCCGGTCAAACGGGTTATTTCCTGAGGAACTTGAAGGTTAGGACGAACAAAACTGGAATACGAGGAACAAACGGTACCCGCTTCATCGATTAGCGCGAGTCCCGTCTGTATAATTTCATCTTTATCGGACGACATGCCCGTTGTTTCAAAATCGAGCACGGCAAATTTCATTCCAGACTTCCTTTCCTTCCGGCACGCTTATTAGACCTGAACCAATGTTTGCAGTTCCGCGCTCCCGAACTGAAGCTGCAGTTGCCCATTGCCATGCTGCACGGATTCCAAGTTCAGCTTAGGATCTCCGAAAGCGGGATCCGCTTCTAATGCCTTATGGAAATAGCTTTGCGCTTGCTCCAAGTGCGCATAGATGGCCTGGATACAGCCAAGCGCATTGTATGCAATCGCCTGCAGCCGGCTCTCGTCCGTAATGGCCGCGATTAATTGAAAATGCCGCTGAGCCTCGCTCCATTGTTTCATATGCATGCGGGACATGGCAAGAAACATCCTTGCGCAGGTAAAATCCGGGTATGAGGCGATGGCTTCCTCCAAATGCTCCGATGCATGCTCGAACATATGGAGCTTGAAATAACCTTGCCCTTTGATAAATGAACCCAGCTGCTTCTGAGGTACCGATGGATTTGTCGACTGATGCTGCAGATTCCTATATAAGGCCATTTTGTCTTCGAATTGAAGCCATGATTCAATAATATCATCACTTAGCGTTTTAAGCATGTCCCATTGTTGCCGTATCCGGTTTTTTTCTTCTTCGGAAGCATTGGGAAAGCGTACGATGAGATCGTCAAGAATATCGTTCATTGTCGCGAACCATTGTCGGATCATGTCGTCCCTCCTTGTCAGAAGTGAAACTGTACTGCTCATTCTGCGTTCCAAGGAGGTGTTTCATACGCCTTACAAAACGGTCGAATGCGGTTCTTCCGCCAACAATTTGACAACTTTATTATTCTCGTCCATTATGGCGACTTTCGGATGATGGCGGCGAGCTTCCTCGTCGCTCATCAGACCGTAATTAATTATGATGACTTGATCGCCAGGCTGTACAAGCCTTGCCGCCGCACCGTTCAGGCAAATGACGCCAGAGCCTCTCGGCCCCGGAATCGCGTACGTCTCGAATCGAGCGCCGTTGTTATTGTTTACGATCTGGACTTTCTCATCAGGTAAAATATCGACCAACTCTAACAAATCCTGGTCGATCGTAACGCTGCCAACGTAATTCAAATTCGCTTCCGTCACAGTAGCGCGGTGAATTTTGGCTTTCATCATTTGGCGAAACATAAACCTTCACCTACCTCCACGGGATTAAGCATTATATTGTCGATAAGCCGCGTTTTCCCGAAACGGACAGCTAATGCTATCAATAAAAAACCGTCCATTTCCGCAAGCGACTGATTACGATTAGGTAATTGCAAGTCGGGATACGTCAGAATATCGACGTAATCGATATCCGCCAGCGGTTCTTGGACAATTTCTTCCTTGATTCGCTCGATTAGCCTTGTAGAGGTCATTCCTTCTTGAATCCATTCCGAAACCCGGGAGAGAGACCTGGATAAAATAAGCGCCTGGCTTCGTTGTTCCGGATTAAGGTAAACATTGCGCGAGCTAAGCGCTAATCCATCCTCTTCGCGCTGAATGGGGCAAGAAATGATTTCAACGGGAATGTTAAGATCCCGCACCATGCGTGAGATAACCGCAATTTGTTGGGCATCCTTCATGCCGAAGTAGGCACGATCAGGCTGCACGATATTGAACAGCTTCGTCACGACCGTCGCTACGCCGTCGAAGTGTCCCGGCCTGCTCGATCCGCACAATCGATCCGTAACCTCCGACAATGAGATGTTGGTTAGGATAGGGATCGGGTACATCACCTTAACGTCAGGGATAAATACAATGTCCGCTCCTGCCGCTGTTGCCACGCCGAAATCCCTTTTCTCATCCCGGGGATATTTGTCCAAATCCTCGTTGGGTCCGAATTGAAGGGGATTTACGAATATGCTTAGAACGGTCAAACCATTGTCGGACACGGATTGTCGCAGCAGACTCGCATGTCCTTCATGCAAATATCCCATTGTGGGAACGAAACCGACCGTCGATTTTACCGAAGCGTTCCGTCTATATGCAGCGATCGCTTGCCTTAGCTCCGGTATCGTTCGGATAATCTTGAGGGTCATTTCCCTTCTCCTCCATACAGCTTGGTTGAAATGCTTTGGGCGGAAGTGGAGTCCAGCGAAAATCCGTGTTTCTCCTCCGGAAAAGCCTTTGTTTTCACTTCATCCACGTACTGCGTGATGGCACTGCGGATCGTATCGCCGACGTTGGCGTAACTTTTCACCATTTTTTTGTCCCGAATGCCGGAACCGTATCGAAGCAAATCATGGTATACGAGAACTTGCCCGTCGCAACCGCGGCCTGCCCCGATGCCGATGGTCGGTATGCCGATCGAATGCGTCACAGCGGCCGCCAGCTCCTCCGTAACGAGCTCCAGCACGACTCCGAACGCTCCGGCCTGCTCCAATGCCTTTGCGTCCTGCAGCAGCTTCTCGGCCTCAGCGCTGCTCTTGCCTTGCACCTTATAGCCGCCGATCTGGTGCACGGATTGAGGTGTTAAGCCAAGATGTCCGAGTACGGGAATGCCGGCCGAAGTCAACAGCCGGATTTCATCCGATAATTCCGCGCCGCCCTCTAGCTTCACAGCATGGGCTCCGCCTTCTTGCATGATTCTGGCTGCATTGCGCAACGTTGCCTCCGGTCCCAACCGGTACGTCGCGAAGGGCATATCCGTCACGATCATCGTGCCCGGAGCACCCCGTACGACCGCACGGGTATGGTAGATCATGTCGTCCAACGTGACCGGAACCGTCGTATCGTAACCGAGTACCACGTTTCCAAGAGAATCACCGACTAGAATGGCATCTACTCCGGCTTCTTCCGATAGCATCGCCGAGGGGTAATCATAAGCCGTTAGCATGGCAATAGGCTTTTGTTCTCTTTTCATCGCTTTCAAGCGGGGAAGGGTCAATGCTTGTTTCATGGTAAAGCCCTCCTAGTTGTTACAGGATATAACAACAAAAAAACCCATTTTGCCCATGAGCAAAAAAGGTCGCGTTTCAACATAGAACGTCCTTCACGTCCTTCTGTCTCGGTCCTTTCGGCTCAGAGCAGAATCCGCCGCGAATCATTGACGGTATTGGATTGATGTTGCTTTAATCGGTTATTGCAAACATTTCAAAACATCACAAGTGCGGTTCACCTTAGCGGCAATACCACCTTGCTTTGCTTTTCATCGCCAGTATAACAGATATCAGCTTAGACGTCTATGATCCTGTATACCCTGCATCCCCATAGCATGATACAGTTGCTCGAACCCCGAATCGTCGCTCTAAGACCATTATCTGAACCTAAGTGGTTCGATTTAGCCATGCGTGGTTCGTTGGGCCGAATATGCGCGGGCTAGCCATGCGTGGCAACAATTTATCGCGGCTCCCCGACTTCTGCCGAGTAAACAGTGCGGTAACTGCCGTCCTCAAGCTCCACTTGCAGTCCTCCCATGTCATCCAATCCGCGCGGAACCCCTTGAACGGGACCTTGCGGCGTTTGCAGCAGCGCCTGCTTGTTCAAAGTGACGGCATGCGCCTCCCATAAGGCGCGAACCGGCCCAAAGCCCTGTTCCAGGTAGAGCTCGTACAGCAGCTCGAATTCCTCGAGTATGGAAGCAATGAGATCGGTCCGGTTCACCGAATTGCCGGAAGCCATTTTCAAAGAAACGGCTTTGAGCAACAGCTCTTCCGGATAATCCTCGGGATCAAGATTAGCCGATATCCCCATCCCGACGACGACATAACGCAGCCGTTCGTCTTCCGCGGCTGATTCCAGTAATATCCCGCTGATTTTCTTGCCGTTCACTAGCAAATCGTTCGGCCATTTAATGCCGATCGTTACGGGAACGACACGGGATATCGCACGACTTAGAGCAACCGCCGCAAGCAGCGTCAATTGCGGCGTTAGCGGAAGAGGTATGGGCGGACGAAGCAGAAGGCTCATCCAAATCCCTTTACCTGCCGGCGAAATCCAAGAGCGTCCCATTCGTCCGCGACCGCTTGTCTGCTGTTCGGCAATAACCAGAGTTCCTTCGGAAGCTCCATCCTCTGCAAGGCGGCGCAGCTCATCCTGAGTCGAGGGCACAACATCCAGCAACCGTATATCCCGACCGAAGCGCTTCGTATTCAGCTTGGGAAGCAGCTCATAAACAGATAGCCGAGAGGGTTTACCCGTCAATCTATATCCAAGGCGCGGAACCGCTTCGATAAGATAACCGTCCGCCTCCAGCTTGCGAACCTGTTTCCATACCGCCGTGCGGCTTACGTTTAGCTTGCGGCTGATTTCCTCGCCCGATACGTATTCCCCCGACTCGGCTTCCAACAGGCTCAGCAACGAATCTTTACTCATCTTCTCTCACCTGCGATTCAATATTTCCTAGGTTTGCCTTAGCTGCCGATAGGAGCTCGATCTTATCGTTGCGAATACGCTCGAGCGCTACTTCTTCTAACAACTGGCGCAGCAAGGCTGCTATCCAAGGTCCCGGTGCCTTGCCTAAAAAGCCGGAAAGCTCATCGCCTCGTATAGTCAGCTCGGATACCGAACTGACCGGCATCTCGGAAAGCCAGGTTCTTTCCTCCGACGAAGGAACATTACTGTCTTCTCTTAATGTTAGCCAATCTTCTGCAATAGAACGACCGTATGCCAGTACCGCCCGAATCCATCCGTCTTTGTGCGAATGCCCCTCAAATGCGCTTAACCGTTCGCTTATGCCTACGACTCCCGCTATTCGCGCCGTGCGCCGTCCGTTCAGCCGCAAAGTGCGGCATAGTTCCAAACTATCCTTTTCGCTAATACTATTCCCAACAAGCAAAGCCGCCCATCGCAGATCGGGATCGGAGATCAGAGGGAGATCGAGCAGAACGCCGCCTTGAGAACCCAAATCGGAGAAAGTCATGTTCCATTCCCACGATACCGCGTTAAATCGATATCTCTCCGCGGCTTCCTGCAAAGCAACGGGCAATGGCTCTTTCACATTCACGAGCAATCCGCTCTTGAGCAGATAATGGCATGCCTTGTCGGGACCGCTTCCGGCCATCATCTTGTCCCATTCCACGCTAATGCGTTCCATCGCCACCTGTTTGAGCTTAGGCCGTTGCCTAACGATTCCTTGCCATACTTCGGGCAACAATCGATAATCGAATTCAGCGGCAAAACGAATAGCCCTGAGCATCCTCAACGCGTCTTCGCCGAATCGCTCGGACGCTTCCCCGACGCATCGGACGACTCCCGCTTCCAAATCGGCCCTCCCGCCGAAGGGATCCACGAATTCCGCGTCAGAACCGACAGCTATCGCGTTAAAGGTAAAATCTCGCCTTGCCAGATCTTCCCGGACGTCGAGTACGAAAGCGACTTCGTCCGGCCTGCGGGCATCCGAATAGCCAGACTCTTGCCGGAAAGTCGTCACCTCGAACGAATTGCCCCTATCCATTACCGTAACGGTTCCATGCTTCAGTCCGGTTGGCAAAGTTTTCTCGAACAAAGCCATTACATCTTCCGGTTTCGCCGAAGTTGCAATATCGATATCGTGAAGGCTTCGGCCGATGAGCCGGTCTCTCACACAGCCTCCGACCAAGTAAGCCTTATGACCGCTGTCCTCTAGCTTGCGGACGATCTCCAACCCTTTTGCCCACAAGCTCTCGTCTTGATTCTCCATAACCGCCTATCACCTCCGGACACGCGTCTGTTCCGCCGTAAACGTTAAACGTTGCACACGGGTACTGGAGTTTTGAGCGGCATTCCGAGCACGCGGTAATAAATCTCTTCATATTGCGCGGTAATCAGCTCATTACAGAAAACATGGTGAGCGCGCTGCAGGCAGGCTTCCCTGAATTCGGCATACAGTTTCTCGTTTGTGAGCAATCGCAATGCGTTGCCGGCCATGTCATCCGTGTCTCCGACAGGAGACAGAAAGCCTGTTTTCCCATGCTGAACAAGCTCCGGTATTCCACCTGCAATAGATCCGATCGTTGGCACTCCGCAAGCCATCGCTTCCAATGCCACCAAACCGAAGCTTTCCTTCTCCGACGGCAGCAGCATCAAGTCCGCGATTGAAATCACCTGAGCTACGTCATCCTGTTTCCCCAGGAAATGAACGTGATGCGACAAGCCCATCGAATTGATCTTTGTTTGAATTTTCGGTAAATCCGGGCCCTCTCCTACAAGTACGAGCTTCGAAGGCGTTTGGGCATTGACTTTGGCGAAAATATCGATTACGTCTGACGTTCGTTTAACGGGCCTGAAGTTGGAAATATGCATGAGTACTTTCTCATGCGGTTCGGCATAGTCTGTTCGCAGGTCAGTGCATTCGCGGGGATAATAAATCCGCTTGTCCACGAAGTTGTAAGTTAGATCGATCGGTTCTTGAATATCTAACAATTCGCGCGTCTCTTTGATCAGATCGCGGCTCACCGCCGTTACCGCATCGCTCTTGCGAATACCCAAACGAATGATGTCCTTAAGCGATTCATCTTGAGCCAATACGGTAATATCCGTCCCGTGAAGCGTCGTAACGACCTTCAGGTCGTCCCCTGCCATCTGTTTGGCCAATATCGCGCAAATCGCGTGAGGCACGGCATAATGGACATGGAGCAAATCCAGGTTCTGCAGCCTCGCCACTTGATTCATTTTGCTCGCTAACGATAAGTCGTACGGAGGATACCGAAACACATAATAATCCGAAACCTCTACCTCGTGATAAAAAATATTTCGATGGAACTTGCCCAACCGGAACGGCATGCTATGAGTGATAAAATGAATTTCGTGCCCTTTTTCCGCTAGCAGCTTCCCAAGTTCCGTCGCAACGACGCCAGAACCGCCTAGTGATGGATAACAGGTTATTCCGATTTTCAGCGGACGATTCATGTCGTCTCCTCCTCTACTAGATGCGACCCGATGGAGCGTGCATCTCGGCATCGCTTATCGGTCGTCATCGTGCGCTCCGACTAGGCGTATCCTGACGCTCATATCGGTCGCCTTTGTTATTGTATTCCCTTACTATTCGTCATTAGAAGCGATTTAGAGCAACCGGGCCTTTGGCTATGAATCCTTCGGCATACGCAAGTTTTTTAGGTTGTCCAAGCAACCGATCCCTTGCCACGATCAGTTCTAAGTAAGCCCCGGTCAGAGGCGTTTCCACCCAATCCGCTTGGTCGCCGTCCGGCAGAAATTGCGAACGGTAAGCTTTCAAGGCATTCATCTTGATGTCATGCACTTCGCTTACGTCGATCAATATCTGAGGAGGATGGGCATCGTTAATAAAATAAAACATCAGTTGCTCCACCGGCCAAGCTGGCAGCTCAGGCATGTATCTTCTCAGCTTAGCGTTAAATACCGCATCTTCAGCCATTCGGCTGCAAGCGACATGATCGGGATGCCGATCCACGAAATAAGGCGCGAATACTAGCCTTGGACGGTACCTGCGGATAGCGTCAACCATCAAATCAGTCTGCTGGGCAGTCGGAGATAGCCGGCGGTCCGGCAATCCTAAGTTCTCGCGCACGGACACGCCTAGTACGGCGTTCGCTTCCGCTGCTTCCCTCTGACGGATTTCCACGTTACCGTTTGAAGACATTTCCGCATACGTCAAATCGATAATGCCGACGGATAATCCCTCTCTAACGTGCTTGGCGATCGTGCCGCCCATGCCGATCTCCGCATCATCCGGATGGGCGGCAAACACTAGCAAGTCCAACTGTTCGTACATATTATAGTTACTCATCCTTCTAACCCCGGCTTATACTTATGTACGAGCTCGCGCCAGGCAAAATCTCCGCGCTCTAACGCTTTGACCAATAGCTCGCCGGTTGCGACGTTCGTAGCAACCGGAATGCCTTGTACGTCGCAGAGCCGGAGAAGTGCGATGATATCGGGTTCGTGCGGCTGCGCCATTAACGGATCTCTGAAGAAAAGGATGAGGTCCATCGTATTTTCCGCGACTCTCGCTCCGATTTGCTGGTCGCCGCCAAGCGGCCCGGACATAAACCGGTGAACGGATAGCGATGTGTTTTCCATAATGCGTGTGCCGGTCGTTCCCGTTGCATAGAGTCGATGATGCTTAAGTACATGCTCATAAGCAATAGCGAAGTTGACCATCTCGTCTTTTTTCCGATCATGGGCAATGAGTGCGATATCCATCATGGTCGTAAATCTCCTCTCCCGAGAGGGAAATGTCATCGTTGTTGCAGTCGATGCCGCGTAGATAGCGTATATTCTCTAATCCAGGAAGTGCTCGAATCCGTAAACCATTCCGGTAACGGACATAATTTTCTTGATCGCAGTGTTGACCCCTGGCATATATCCCGCTCGATCGTAAGAATCATGACGGATTTTGAGGGTTTGTCCGAAAGCACCGAATACGACTTCCTGCTGGGCGAACACTCCAGGCAATCTTACGCTATGTATGCGGAAACCGTTGTAATAACCGCCTCTAGCCCCTTCGATCACTTCTTCTTCATTTGGATTGCCTTGCCGGAGCTCTTGCCGGGCTTCCGCAATCCATTCGGCCGTTTTGATCGACGTTCCCGAGGGTGCGTCGAGTTTTTGATCTCCGTGGTATTCAATGATTTCCACATGGGGAAAATACTTGGCAGCCATAGCGGAAAACTTCATCATTAAAATGGCGCCGATGGAGAAATTGGGGGCGATAAGTCCGCCTATTCCTATCTCCTTGCACTGCTTGTCCAACTCGGAAATCTGCTCCGGCGTAAAGCCGGTAGTCCCGATCACAGGCCGAACGCCGTAGAACAGAGCTGTCTCCGTATTCGGCATAGCGGACTTCGGATTCGTGAAATCGACAAGCACGTCGGGACGAGTCCGGGATAAGGCCTCGGCCAAATCGGACGATACGATGACGCCGGTATCTGGTTTACCGACAAGCGTCCCGGCGTCAACGGGTCCCATTGAAGTACCGATGGCCGCAACTAGCCGTAGCTCGGAATCTTCCAACACCATTCTGACGACTTCACGGCCCATTCGTCCGCCCGCCCCGGCCACGGCTACGGTAATTGCTTTCGACATGCTATCACCTGTTCCTTTTCGGGTTGTAATGTGAATACTGTTGTTTAATAATGCGGCGTCTTTCTGACCGCACTTCGTGGAGCAGTCGTTTGGTTTCTTCGTTACCCGGTTCAAGCTGCAATGCGTCTCGCAAATTATCGAGCGCAAGCCGGTAATCCCTCCGGATCCGGTATAATATACCTAACAGCAGCCGAGCTTCCGCAGAGAGCGGATCGAATTGCGCAGCTTCTTTCAGCAGTCCCAAGCTCTTCTCAACCTCAGGCACCGGTAATGAAAGTAGATTTCTCGCATCGAGAATTCTCTGTCTAGCCGTTATCGTCCGCAGGTTCAACTGATAATCCGGGTCTTCCGGATTAAGCTCTACGGCTCTAAGGGCGTAAGTCATCGCAAGCGCCAGCTTCCCGCTTCTCGCGCAGGTAATCGATCCTTTATAATGATACGCCGCATTGTGTGGTTCGATCGCGATAGCCTGCCCAAACCAGTATATGGCAGACTCGAAATCCCCATGAAAGATGGCTTCATACGCCTGCCGGAGGCACGTTTCCCCGTCCATGCCGACCATCCTCCCTTCAAAGCGGGGATAGTACAGCATATGACAATCAGGCGTTATCGGTGTGCTTCTTGGTCCAACGCTCCGCATCCCGGGTGTTGAATTTGTGCATGACTTTCCGGTGCGCTTCCGTCATATCGATACCCAAAGAATTAGCGAAGCAAATGACGATAAACAAGATATCGCCAAGTTCCATCTCAATGGAGTTATCGTCTTCATCCTTCTTTTTCGGTTTTTCGCCGAAATGGTGATTGACTTCCCGGGCCAATTCTCCGACTTCTTCCGACATGCGGGCCAGCATCGACAGCGGGGAGAAGTAACCTTCTTTGAATTGCGAAATATAAGCGTCCACATCTCGCTGGATGTCAGCCAGCGTGCGCTCCGTCAGCGTTAATTCGGATATGCGGGATTCTCCCATCGTCCGCTTCCTTTCTTGAAGGTGTCTACCCTATGTTAGCGCAAGATGTATACGAAAACAAATGCATTTTTGGAGGAATCGTCCTATGAATCGAACCTTGCTCTGGAGCACCGTAAGATCGTGGAGCCTGCTAGCAGCGGGAACGGCGCTTTATGCTTTCGGCCTGCAATATTTCATTATTCCTAATCTGCTCATGGAGGGGGGAGTAACGGGGGTAGCCGTTCTCCTAAATTATGCGTTGGATCTCCCGGTTTCCCTAACCTCCCTCGCTATCAATTTGCCTTTGTTTTTTCTGGGATGGAGACAACTCGGGAAGCATGCCATGATCTATACGCTCGCCGGCACTCTGCTGCTTTCTTTGTTCCTGTGGATCGCCGAAGTGCTTGTCCATCGGGGATGGCTTATCCCTTTTCAATCCGAGAATGATTTCATTCTCATCGTTCTGTACGCGGGAGTAACGCTCGGAATCGGGCTTGGGCTTGTTTTCCGTGCGGGCGGAACAACAGGCGGAGTAGATATCATCGCGAGGATATTGCATCGGATGCGGGGCTGGAGCATGGGTCAAATCATCCTGACCCTCGACGTGCTGATCCTCGGCGTCTCGTTGTTATTTATCCCGAAGGAGAAGGTGCTCTACACCTTGGTCAGCGTATTTATCGCCTCCAAAATTATCGATTTCATTCAAGAGGGCGCCTATGCGGCCAAAGCATTCACCATCTTATGCCATACACCAGAGAAGTTAGCCAAGGACATCACGAGAGAGCTCGAGCGCGGCGTAACTCTCATGCCCGCGATTGGAGGTTATTCCGGCGAAAATAAAACCGTTGTCTACTGCGTCGTCAGCAGGTTTGAAATCCACAAATTAAAAAGCCTCGTCCGTCTGCACGATCGGAGGGCTTTTATCGTCATAAGCGACGTCCATGACGTTTTAGGAGAAGGCTTTCGCGAGGATTGACATCCGTTTACGCTCCCTATCTCTTCCACCTTTTTAATAATCGCTGAGCCGCGTCTTCCGGTTCTTCCAACTGCAAAGGCTTGCCACTTCGCTTATAATCGTCGACCCGATAGCGCCTCCAACCAACCCAGGTCAGAATGGTGACAATGAAGGAACCCATCATGGCCGTCCAGCCCCAAGGCGGAGGCGCAACAGGGGGAACAATGGCAGTGGACGCCTCCTTGCCGCCGGGGAACAGGCCATCCATTGCTTCTTGCAAAGGTGGAATAAAGCCGTTTAATAAATCCTCGTTCGGGGGGTCCGCACGAAAGATGCGGGTAACGTAACGAATAACCGAATCGCTGCGCTCAACTTTCCACGGTTCCGTTTTTATTAAAGCTGCCGTACGGATCATATGATAGTGCTCCGACAATTGATTAAATGCATTCAAGGCGGATTCGGGAACCGGACCGTCCGTTGACGTTTTCTGTTGCAACCCCTTCCCGATTCGAATGATATCCTCGCCAAGAATGGCCCTGTATTGATGCCAAATCGGTTTATTAGGATGGGCCAACGCATCAGCGGCTAACCTTAAAGCCGCAGCGCCTGACTTCCATTTATTCTCATTAGGTGAAACGGCGGCTACGGTTCTCTTCATTTCCGTTATGCTTTGCGCCAATGCATGAATGCCATCCGATGTCATTATTCCTTTCATCGGCAACGAACGAAATTCACGCTCTATCTCAGTCAAACTCTGGCGCGCCTCGTCAAGCTTCCCTTTGTTTACTGCGTCATAGAGCGCTTCCGTCGTCGATAAAAACCGTTCATAGGCGACCCGCGAGGAGGAGACATCCGTTGATGGTGGAATGCTGTCCGAGTTCACCTGTCCGCTTGGACCAGAGGGGCTCCCCCAAACCACTGATGGCATGGCAAAGAGCAGACCGGAGAATGCCAGAATGCCCGCCAACATAAATCGCAGCCTTTGCCTGTTGCGTCGTTGATGCTGAGTAATGAACAAAAACACGGACATCCCCTCCTACCCTATGGATATGAAGGGATGTCCGCATTTAGAACGACTTGTCCGACTCCGCGCTGCCGAATGCAAACTTGGCGAGCGCGGCGGACAGTACGCTTATTGCCGTTAATATGAAGGTAAAGAGCCCGACATAAAACAAGTCGTCGTATAGTTGTTTCGGTAAATAAGGAAATACATCGTAACGATAATCCACGGCGTCATTGAGGAACGTCCAAGCCGCCGCTGCAAGCAGCGTAATTCCGCCGTACGTGAAAAACCGGGCATACAGAAGAGCGCATACCGCCATTGCGGAGTGACCGATGATCAGCATCCAATGTTCCCAATGCAGCACGTCTCCCTGAACCTGTCCGGCGAATATGATTGCCGTTGCCCAAACCCCGTATTTCACCGAAGTGACGACCCCTAACGTCTCTACGACTCCGCGAATTCCGTTTACCCATCCCTTTCGAGACCTGCGAGGGGCTAACCAAAGCCATAGTACGGCAATCGCGAAAAATAAAGATGCCGTTGGGCTATCCGGAACGAACGGAATTTGCCAGTAGGGATTTTCATTCCACGTGCTTAGCAGTTGATTCTTGTACCAATAATATCCGTATATTGTACCCGGAACATAGATGAGCATCATTAGCCACAGTGTCGTGGGATGAAGCAATATACTTCGGGACAGCAACCATTTCAGCCAGCTCATCCGCGCTCCTCCTCTTTAGAACGTATTCCGTCCATTCACTATAAAAAAACCTGACCGGCAAAGGTCAGGTTTGGAACGGAAGCCGATTGCTTACTCTGCTTCCGCTTTTTGCTTGGAAAGCCATGTGGCGATCTGGTCGATTTGCTCTGACGTTAAAGTCTCTTTGAACGCCGGCATTCCACCTTGGCCGTTCGTAATGGTGTCAACGAGCTCTTCTTTGCTCATTAGATCGCCCACGCCGCGAAGCGCCGGTGCTCCGCCGCCTTCAAGCTCTGCACCATGACAAGAGATACATTGAGCTTGAGTCATCGTCTCCGTGAAAGCCGGATCGTCCGCATCAACCATCGCGGCAATTTTTTCTTTGCCCGGAATCGGTCGCGGCAACCCATTCTCCACGGCTTCTTCCGCCTTGATCTCGCGTTCAATGTGTTCCGGTGTTACCCCGTTAATTTCTAACTCATGCTGGTAGTGATCCCAAGAAACCCATGTCAGATACGTTACTGCAACCAGCGAGACGAGCATCAAGGAAGATGCAATCGGCCGGCGGTAGAATCGGCGTTCTTTGCCCGTATCCAGGAATGGCGCGAGCAGCAGCGCGATAAAAGGAATACCGGAAAGGCCGAGAACGCCGAGCAAGAGAAAATCTCCCGATGTGTAAGGGTATTTCAACAATTGATACAGGAATAGGAAGTACCAATCCGGCATCGGAATGAACGAGCTGTTGAGCGGATCCGCCGGATAACCGAGCGGTGCCGGCTCTGCAACCGTCAATACCAGAAAACCAACTAAGACAACGACTCCGACCATCCATTCCTTTAATAGGAAGTTCGGAATGAAGGCTTCCGATTTACCGGGATAAGCCGAATAATCCGGCGGTGTCACATTAGAGTAATCGCGTTTGCGAACGCGCGAATCCCCGATGTATACGATTTTTTCATTCGGATCATGTTTATGTGCCATCGCTAGCCACTCCCCTTTCTTACAGCGGCCCGGAGATGCCCTGTTTTCGGATCATAAAGAAGTGTCCGGCAAGCAGAGCAAGCAAAGCCCCGGGCAAGAAGAACACATGGATGGCGAAAAACCGGGTCAGCGTTTGCGTGCCGACGATCGTGCCCCCGTTCATCAATTCCTTGATGTATTCGCCCAAGATCGGTACGGCTCCCGCAATTTCCAGACCTACCTTCGTCGCGTAATACGCTTTATTGTCCCAAGGGAGCAGGTAACCCGTAAACCCTAGGCCCAACATGACGAAGAAAATCAACATTCCGACTACCCAGTTCATTTCGCGCGGCGCTTTGTAAGAGCCCGTGAAGAAAACGCGGAGGGTATGTAGGAACATCATGACGATAACAAGACTCGCTCCCCAGTGGTGCATTCCCCGTACGATCGCTCCGAAAGCGACCTGATGCTGGAGATAGTCAACGCTGTAATAAGCGTTGATGATGTCCGGTACGTAGTACATTGTCAAGAACATCCCCGAGAGGATCTGTATGACGGTAATAAAGAACGTCAAGCCGCCGAAGCAATAAACAAAGGCGGAGAAGTGATGCGCCGGGTTAACGTGCTCAGGCACCTCGTGATCGGCGATATCTCTCCACATCGGCGTAATATCCAGACGTTCGTCGATCCAGTTGTACATATTTTTGAACATGGGACGAGACGCCCTCCTTCTACTTTACGCGACTATTCGGTTCAAGCGGGCCAAGATATACCCAACCATTTTCCAATTTGACCTCGAACTCGTCCAACGGTTTCGGCGCCACCACCAGGTTTTTGCCGTCTTTCGTGTATCGTGCGCCGTGACAAGGGCAATGATATTCATTCGGTGCCTCTTCGCCGCCCCAGCTTACTACGCAGCCTAGGTGCTTACAAACGGGCGACAGCGCATAAATCGTACCGTCATCACCTTTGGTAATCCATGCCGCCAGCTTGGGATCGCTCTCGTACCAACCGTCGACCTGATGGATTTTGAACTTCACCTCGGTAGGTTCCTTTGTCACTTTGCTTTCCTCGATGACTTTAACGAAACCGCCTTTTTCTTTCTTTTGCAATATGGGGTCTACGGCAAAGCGGATCATTGGTAAAATGGCCCCGCCGGCCATGAAGGCCCCTGCTCCGCCAAGCGTATAGGAAAGAAACTGACGTCTTGTCATTTCTTTACGCTTGACCGGTTTGTGCGTGATTTCTTGCTGCTTATTGTGGTCCATTCATTCTACCCCCTTTGCCACACCAATCTCGCGTCCGATACGGACTTTAACATTTTGTTCAACAATCGGACTCGCCCGATTGCATGATACAAACGTCCAACGCCGTTCTAAGTACGTCTGTAGCCGTTTTACTTAACAAGGACATAACTATAATAGCCCACGCGCTATGGAGCGTCAAGAATTCGGCTTCGTGTTTCCCCGTCCGGCGGGAATCGCACAACTAAAATGTTCTCAAATTGTCACAATTCCCCGTGGGTTCGTCTGCCTATTGTTTACCCTATATGCCCACCCTTATGCGTTTCCTAAACGGATTACCTATTCTATTATATTATTTCTTAACGAAAGGCTGCCGCCACAACTCTGCAATCGAATTGCGTATGCGTGCACCGTCCGGCCCCTCTTCTTCCTCGGCCTGAGGTTGGATAACAAAATCCGCCTCTAACTGCCCAGGTAAATCCACGGGTTGGCCGCTTATTACGATCACATAACGAAAACCGTTTTTCTTCCATTGGTTTATCAGGCGATTCAGCTTTTCTTTGTCCAGCTTGTCTCCGGCATCGTAATGAAACGCAGGCATAGTAACCGTCCGACCCCGGAATGCCTGCTCCAATGGCTCTAGCCATTGCCCCGTACGCGCAACCTTGTCCGCAGCCTCCCATGGTGACTCCGAACCGGTCAACCCCGATACCGGAATCAGGCAAGTGTCCAGATAAGGTTGCAGCTCTGACCAGCTATCTGCGTTTATTTCGCTGAATTTCATCCGAATTGTCCACTCCTTGGCATTACGCTATAACCATTCCGCTAGGAAAGGTCAATACCGAATGATCTTGTCGTTCCTTTTATCGTACTCCAAAAGGATGAACAATAAAAGCGCCTTATCCGCTTGTTAGGCGGAAAAGGCGACTCTAATCCTTCTTAATTAAACTGTTCAATAAGTTGCTCAATAACCGCATTCGCATTCTCATAGGACACTTGGCAAGTTCCCGCTGCCTCATGGCCGCCGCCATCGAACTCTCTCATCAAGTAACCGACTGGAACGCTGCATGTCCGATTAACGATACTATGGCCGCACGCAATCGCGCAATTTTGTTTCTGGAATCCATCCACGATCCATAGCGATACGTTTTGCTTCGGATGTAAGGCATAGATGAGAAACCGGTTGCCGGGGTAAATCTGCTCCACGCTACGAAGATCGGTAACGATGACATTTCCATTAACGCGCGTGTGCTCCTCCAACATTTTACGAAATGGCTCCTCCAACTCGAAATAACGGTCAACCCGTTCTTTCACGTCTTCATCCTGCATGATCTCATCGACGGTATTATTCAAGCATAACTCTACCAGCTTCTCCATGAGCTGATAATTGCTAATGCGGTAATCGCGATAACGACCCAATCCCGTTCGGGAGTCCATAATGAATGATAATAAGTCCCAGCCTCGAGGGTTTAATATATCGTTGCCCGCGAACTTCGCGGCATCGGCTTTGTCGACGCCTTCCATGATGCTATCGAAAGAAGGGCCGAACTTGTCCCTTCCGCCATAATAGTCGTAGACGACTCTTGCGGCGCTGTCGGCGATGCGGACTTCCCCCTTATACTCAAACTTCTCTTCTTGTGACCGTTTGAGCTCGCTTGCGTGATGGTCAAACCACAAACCGCAGCCCGCAACGTAAGGAACATTCGTTAATATATCATTCCCTGTAATTTGCACCGCGCCATCCTGCATGTCCTTCGGATGAACAAATTTCATTTCCTCGATCATCCCGAGCTTCTTCAACAACACAGCCGTAACCAATCCATCGAAATCCGATCGTGTCACGAGTCTCATCTCTAGCACTCCTTTTAATATGGTGCAAATTCCCTATGTACTAGGTCTATGATATCACAACTTATCATTTCGACATATATAATTCGAGAGTTAAACTGCTTCGTTTGAAACTTATAAATTCCGGATCTCAAATGAAAAACCCGACCTTATCGGCCGGGTCTAAATGGTGAGATTCGAATAGCCAGCTTTAACCGACCTAATGCTGGATTGCCTTTAATTCATCGGTCAAGCGCCGAAACGATTCTACGTCTCCTTGCGCAAGCGCATCATCGATAGCATTATAAATTTTCTCCGTCCGGTAATTGCGCAGCGCTTCGTCCAGGACCATTTCTGCCGCCAATCCCAGCATCGTCTCGTAGGCGACTTTCATGTTGTCCATTCGTTGCACCTCCGAAATCCGGCGTTAGGGCTCCTCTTTCAGGGGTTCCCGTATTGCTCGCCTTTGATCACGTAACCGTCCGCCGTATTTCTCATCCGCCGCAAATCCTGTTCGGTTAAAGCCCGGACAACTTTCGCGGGTGATCCCAAACATAGGGTGTTAGGCGGAATGACCTGATTTTCGGTTACGAGCGCGCCAGCTCCCACTAAAGCATATTCACCGATGTCTGCCCCGTTCAAGACGATAGCCCCCATACCGATCAATGTACCCTTGCCTATTTTGCAGCCATGTATGATTGCCGCATGTCCGACGGAAACGCCATCACCCACGATTAGAGGTTGATTCGCGTTGACATGGCCGACAACCCCGTCTTGAATATTACAATATTTGCCGATCGTAATAGGTGCCAAATCTCCGCGCAATACCGCGTTAAACCAAACGGTGCTTTTCTCGCCGATCGTAACGTCCCCAACGATCTTTGCTCCTTCCGCTACATAAACGTCAGGCGCTAGCCGGGGGAATTTCCCCTCATAAGGCAATTGCATCTCCCTTGTCTCCTTTGTCTCCCATCATATAGAAGGAGACGGATTTCAGGAGATTGTAACAATGGCTGTTAAACCCTGTCAAATCTGAGGTTTGCCAAGCAATAACGTATCCTCGAACGCAAGCGAATTTCCCGAAATGAGTATTCTTCCTTGCGGCGTCACCCGAATGACGCTTTCCCCGCCAGCTGTTTCCCCCCAGCGAACGATTCCAAGATGCATTAACATGGCCAGGACTCGGCGTTCCACAATATCCCTCTGGGTATCGTAGTAATAGGAACGGACAAGAGGCTGCAAAACCTGATAAATGGAGTCCACAGTCACCCAATCGACGGATAACCGCATGACCCATTGCACCAGCGTTGTCAGATTTGGAATCGGTCCCTTATACAGGCGAAGCCAAAATCTGTATAGCTTGGTCGGGTCGGGCTTCTCTAGACCATCTGTTATGCTTCGGCCTTCTGCCGTAAGTATGAGCCTCTCAGGTTCCTCAGCTATGTAGCCTTGGTAATAGGCGAAGTCATAAATCAGGGAAAAGCGATCCGGGTATTCGCGGAATCGGCGCCCATAGCCAAACCGCCATCCTCCCTTGGACGGAATGGTTTCATTAACGGAGAACAGTTCGAGCGCTTGCGCGATCTGCCTCTTGTATAGAATGCCATCTGATGTCAGAGGGAGATCGTTGTTGCGCACGAACGCAAGGAAGTGAACAATATCGTCCAAGATCAAACTTCTTTCGTCCCGGTAAACAGGCGGCTCGTCAGTAATGACGAGTGAAGACCGATACTGCCTTTCTAACACGTCGCACAAACGTTTTTTCACATCTTCGGGCACTTGATATAGAAAACGCGTTTGTTGCGAGAAGCCATTGAACAACCAACCGAATCTCTTAAACCTGGAAATCGCGAGACGTGCCGATTCGTCAGGGCTTGGGGGTGGTACGGGAACCGTTTTTTTTCCTTTGCGCGACTTTGTTCCGGCTGCCGGAATCTTAGGTTCTGTAATCGAAACCGATGCTGTCTCGGTTTTAACGGTTTCACCGTTGAGCGCTCTTGCCTTTAATTCTTCCAAGCTGTATGCAGTCCTGTTCTCGAACACGAGCGAATTCAAGAAACGAATATCGTTGCCCGTCATCTCTCCTACCCTCGACTCCATAACCTCGCGTCTTTGTACGGTTGAGAGAATGGATTGAATCAATTCATTCTTGGAGTGGCTGCTGCATGTGCAATCATAGGTTTCCGCAATTCTTGTCAACTCGGCGATATCAGCAAAAACAAGCATGTCGGCCAAGTTCATCGGCATTCCCCGCTTTATGGAGGATTTACTTTTCAGTATAGGCGCCGGGTGCCCGTCTTAAACGTTAAGTGTAGAGTAGAGAACTGAAAATTTCATTGGAGGGCGAAAGCCCTCTTCTTACTTTTTTCAGCTCCCCCTGCATCAAACCGGACGTGAGGTTTTCCCTCATCCGGCTTTCCGATGTTCTTCTTTCTTCCGCGTTACGGTACTTTCCTAGCCTACGAGTTTCTTTAATCCAGAATGCTGAGCAACAATACCTGCTAATCTGGAATGACTATGCTTATTACGACGATTACGTTTCTTGTTCCAAAACAGCATGAGTCTTTTTCGAATGTACCAATCGATTTTATTCAGAAACAGATCAGCAAAGGAGTCCATGGCGTAGTAATTTTTCCATCCTTGAATCTTGGGATTGAGTTCCTCGACCATTCGGTTCATTGTCCAGAATAGTCGGTTACGCGACTCAGTGACTTCCTTTACCTTCTCCTTCATCTTCTTCATGGCTTTCTTCGACGGGTAGCTTCGCAACATATAGCGGTCTACTCCCTTGACCTGCTTCGGGATTTTTCGGTGATGCATGCCTAGAAAGTCGAATCCCGTCTTGTCGTTCCATAGGTTGACGAGCTTAGATTTGGATGTGTTTATCTGTATTTCGAGCTTGTTGAACACAGCCTTCAGCACATCAATCGATTTCATGGCATGCTCTTTGGTTTTGCAAAGGATAACCAGATCATCAGCAAATCTTACCAGGGCGCCGAGTTCAGTAAATTTGTTTTCCCAGATCGTATCGAGATAGTTCAGGTAGATATTTGACAATAACGGACTTATGACAGAGCCTTGTGGACTTCCGAGGTCGGTTTCGTAGAACTGATCATCTTTTACGAACCCTGCCTTTAACCATTTCCATATGAGCTTGAGTATTCTTCTGTCGCTTATTCTTTGCCCCACAAGCTTCATCAGCTTTTCATGCTCAATGTTGTCAAAATATCCTTTAATGTCAATGTCAACTACCCAATATATCCCTTTCCTGACCTCACGTCGGATGTGCCGGATGGCACCGTGTTGGCTTCGTTTTGGGCGGAATCCATAAGAGGAATTCTTGAAATCCGTTTCAAAGATGGGCTCAATCACGATTTTAGTTGCCATTTGCACGACACGGTCGATTATAGAAGGGATTCCAAGCGGACGAAGTTTTCCGTCCGGCTTGGGTATCTCTTTACGTCTAGCGGGTAGCGGATGGTACGTACCCGAAATCAGTTTTTCGCGAATTTCTTCCACGAACCGTTCCGCCCCATACTCCTTCTCGATGTGATCGATGGTAATTCCGTCGATACCTCCACTGCCCTTGTTGCTTTTGACTCGTCTCCATGCTTCCCAAAGGATATCTTCCCGATAAATCTTATCGTAGAGTGCATGAAACCTTCGCTTAGGATTTTCCTTGGCGGCAAGATATAGCTTGTCTTGAAGTTCTTGAGCTTTTACTTTGGCGTAGTTAGCAGGTTTAACTGCATTCACTCACTCGTACCTCCTTAACTTGCTTGAACAAAGCAGGGACTCTTCCCTCCACAAGGTTTTGTTGTCCTTGCTTCATCGGTACTACAATCCCCTCCGACTCCCTTCCCGCAGCTCGCCATTTCACCTTTCGGGCTTATAAGTCCGCTCCTTACGAAAAAAAAATCTCGTGCGGGTTAGGGTCTCCCTAGTTCCAGACACAACTTTCACAACATGCCGATCCCCATACGCCGGAGGATTCTTCCGCGCTGCACTTCCAAGGGCTTCACGCGTTCCATGGTCTTCGCCCAGCATCTCGAGGCTCGACTTCCTCTTGTCCTTTTCAGGTCTTTTTTGACGACGCGGCAGGATTCACTTGATGTTACGGCCTGCTGTTTTGCTCGCTCTTAGGATCTCTCCACCAGTTGCCTGTCAGCTACGAGGCGACTTGGCTCTTACCTCGACCGGACTCTCACCGGCTAGTTGTGCCTAGCTTGGCTAGGCGCGCAAACGCAAAAAAATCCGGTCGATTACCCGGATCATTAGATGTCGGTCTATAAGGTCACATCTTGAAGATGTATCGTACAATTATGAAGCAGCGGCTTCCAGCCTTTTTGTTGCTTCTCGATGACGGTCAAAGACACATTCAGTAAGTGGGAATCGTCGAGCTGCGTACAAAGCGACTGAAGCATCCTCGCCAGAAAGCTTCCGTGGGTAACGACCAACCAGGCTTCCCCGGGATGCTTTTCGGACAAATCGTTCACGAATTCATGTCCGCGCGCCCTGATCAATTCATCGCTTTCCTGATCCGGCACCAACTGCCGCCAATTGTTGCCCCAACGGGATAATCGCTCCGCTTCCGTCGTACCCTCCGCTTCGCCGAAGGAGCGTTCTCTTAAGCGGGAATCCTTGAGAAGCGGAATTCCCAGACGTTCCGCTAGAATTTCTCCCGTCTGGACAGCCCGCCGCAAGTCGCTGCATACGATTCCGTTCCATGTTTCCATATCGCGCGCCAATCGTTCTGCAAGCAGACGTGCTTGCTTAACTCCCTCGGAATTTAGCGGAATGTCTGTTACACCTTGAATCTTGCCCAACCGATTCCATTCCGTAATTCCATGGCGCACCCATCCGATTCGAGTACTCAAGGTTATGAACGAACGCGGGAGAACCAATTCAGAATAAGCAACGTAATGATCATGCCAAGCATTGAGAGGGCAACCCAATATTCTGGCATAGATGGCGTAACGTTAAGCATAACGGGATCGCTCAAGCTAGCGACCGGAACATCGAGATGGACACTGTCGCCGTATTTATGGCTGACCGCAAAAGCCGTCTCCATAACTCCAGATCCGTCGCTTTTCGCGCCGCCCGCCCGACCGAATACCGTATACAAAAACCCGCCGACAAACAATGCAAGCAACGCTGCCAGTATACCCGCGACCTTCTTCCTAAAGGCAAAAGAAAAAGAATAGGTACGGCGAACGGTCGGCATATACCAACTTTGTTCTGCGTATATGCGATTCATTACATTCTGATTAACCCACTCTGATGTAATAGGTTCCTCCAGACGTACGTCATTGATCGGCATCTCGTGAATTAAGAGCGCGCTTTCTTCCCAGATGCTGAACTCTTCCGCGCATTCGCTGCATTCCCTTACATGCAAATCAACGGCGAGCCTCTCGGCGGAATCTTCCGGAAGATCCCGGTAAATTCCAAACCATTCCCCGGCTTCTTCGCATTTCATCGCAACTTCATCTCCTCGTACTCCTTCATCATGGCCGGTTCGGTAAAGTACGATTCCAATTGCGTCTTCACACTGGCCCTGGCCCGGAAAAGCAACGATTTGACGGAACTGACCGTCTGACCCAATATGTTGGCGATTTCCTGATAGTCCATTCCATCATATTCCCTCAAGATCAGCGCGGATCGCTGCTTCTCGGGCAAGCTATTGATGGCATCGCGTACCATGGAAACCTTCTCGTTGCGCAGCAATCGCTGCTCAGGCGCCTCTTCTGGAGGAGCGGCTGGTATGTATGCGGAATCGTCTAGTGAAAGATGTGCGGTCTTCTGCTTGCGCAACTCACTGAGAACCGTGTTACGGGCTATAGTATATAGCCAAGTTGAAAAGGACGCATCTACTTCCCGGAAGGAATGCAAGCTCCGATACGCTTTATAAAACGTTTCCGAGCTGATATCTTCCGCTAATATTTCTAGCTTTGCGCTTTTGAGCATGTGGTATACAAAAGATAAGATCTTCTTCTGATAACGCCCCATAAGCGTGGAGTACAACTCCACATTACCGTCCTTAATTTCCCGTATTAATTGGGAATCGGTCATCATATCCGCGACCCTCCCCCACGTCAGGGTGAACGTTCGCAGCCGGTAGATATAGCTATTATACCGGCCAAAAACGAAAAAGTTGCGCTTTGCGGCGCATCGAATTATTGTAAACCAGTATTTTACAAATTCTATATGCTATTGTAACACAGGAATGGGCATTCTGAGCTTAAAAATTTCTCAAATTTTATAGGGAAATGTGACCTGTATTGTTGAACTCGTCAACTGGACAAATTGACAAAAAAAATCCACCCCGGAGGGTGGTTGCACACAGTGCTAGGATTGGATAGGAGTGGAGAGAAACCATACTGTACTTTTATTATATGTATACGGTTACATTTTGTCAATAAGCGTTTACATTTTATTTTTAAGCGTTTTCAGAGCTTGTCGTGAAGCAAACAGGGAACTGTAAACAGGGTGCGGGGAACAGGGTGCGGGGAACAGGGCATCGGAATCGCTGCGCTGTTCCCCGTCTGCTTACATATGAACGTCATACCCCAATGTTTTTAATAAGGCCGTCGCTTTGTCCAAACCTTCCGCTTGCCGGAACGATAACCGAAGGACACCGGGCACTTCTTCCCGGTTCTCGATGATTTGCAGGTTGCTTAGGTTGATCTTCGCCTGACCGAGCTCCGTTGCGATCTTGCCAATTATACCCGGATGATCCGGAACGTTGACGTAACACTCGTACAAGGACGTGATCATACCTTTGCGACGCTCCGGAAGCTGGCTGCGGAATTCGCCTGCGCGGCGGAACTCCTCTGCCACCCCTTCCCCGTCACCTAGCTCCAATAAAGCCGCGAACCGGTCCATCTCAACATGCCAATCCTGAATAAGCTTCTTCATTACTTCCCTGTTGTTAAGCAGAATGTCGCGCCAGATGAGAGGATCGCTGGACGCTATCCGGGTAATGTCACGGAATCCCCCCGCCGCAAGGCTTCGATATAACTCGTTGGATTCGTTGTAACCCGCGATCTGATTCACGAGGGCAACCGCGATTATATGCGGAAGATGGCTGATCGCCCCTACGATATCGTCATGCTGTACCGCATCCGTCTTGACGATGTGAGCCTTCGTCCATCTGAGTAGATGCTCCAGCTTGTTGACGGCCTCCGTCGGTGTGTTCTCCGTAGGCGTCAACACGTAGAAAGCATTCTCGAGCAAGTGGAGACTTGCGGCTTCAACGCCGGAACGCTCGGAGCCTGCCATCGGATGGCCTCCGATAAATACGGCTCCGTGTAATGACAGCTTATCTGCGTGCCGGACCACGGAGGCTTTGGTGCTTCCAACGTCGGTAACGATGCAACCCGGCTTCAGCCGAAGCCGGGACAGCTCGTCCACGTAGTCTTCCATCCTGCCGACAGGTACGCACAGGAACACGAAATCCGCATCCGTCGCCGCTTCCGCTACGGAGGTTGTCGCCTGATCAACAACACCTCGGGCCAAGTATTTATCTACCGATGCTTGGTTGACGGAATGGCCTACGACTTGAACTCCGGGTTTTCCTTTGAAGCATAGCGCCAAAGAACCGCCGATGAGGCCGACTCCGAAGATGGCGATCTTGATTTCTTTATTGCTAGTCAATGCCGTAAAATCACTAAACACTCCGCTCATGCCTTCACACCTTTACCGCGATTTCTTGCAGCACGGCAGTCAGTGCGGCGATAACCTTCTCGTTCTGGTCTTGGCTTCCGACTGTAATTCGGATATGGGTCGGGTAAAACTTATGGCCGGCCCTTACGATTATCCCCCTGCGCAGCAAGGCGTCGAACACTTCCTGTCCCGATCTCTTCACGTCAACCATAATGAAATTTCCGTACGCCGGGAAAGCCTTCAGTCCAAGCTCCTCGAACGACTTATTAAAGAACGCCAGTCCTGCCTTGTTCGCTTCTCGACAATCCGTGATAAAAGCTTTGTCCTGAAGAGCCGCAAGAGCTGCAGCTTGGCCAAAGCGTGACGTATTAAACGGCTCCCTAACCTGATTAATGCTGCGAATGATGTCGGGACGACCGATTCCATAGCCGATTCGCAGGGAAGCCAGACCGTAAATTTTCGAGAAAGTGCGAAGAAGAATGACGTTTGGATATTTGTTAAGCAATTGAAGGCCATCCGGATAGGAAGGATCATCGATATATTCGCAATAGGCCTCGTCCAAGACAACGAGAACGTTGCTTGGCACTTTGGATAGGAACCATTCTACTTCATCCGTCGTATTGATCGTTCCGGTCGGATTGTTCGGGTTGCAAACCCAAATCACTTTGGTTTTGTCCGTTACGCGCTGCACCATGGAAAAAAGATCATGAGTGCCTTCCTTGAGGGGAACCTCGATGATCGTGGCGTTCTCGATCTGAGCGTTATGTTTGTATTGCGGGAAAGTCTGGTCCGCCATGATCGTTTCGTCTCCCGGAACGAGAAACGCGCGGGCGATCATCAGAATAACCTCGTCAGATCCCGCGCCGAAAATAATCTGATCGGGCGCAACGTCATGGGATGCGGCCAGCGCACCGGTTAAATCCACGGCTGCCCCATCAGGATAGATGCTTATGTTTTCCAGCTCGCGGGCGATCGCTTCCTTCGCTTTCGGAGAACTGCCAAACGGATTTTCATTGGATGCCAGCTTGATAACCTCGGTCAAACCAAGCTCCCGCTTCACATCATCGACGGGTTTACCCGGTTGGTATACAGGCAAATGAACAATATTCGGTTTCGGTTGCATGGGTTTCCCTCCTGTGATACGACGAACGGAGCGTGTAAGAGTCCCGCCAATCGCTTGGCAGAGCATCAATCGCTCCGTATGGAAATGTGTATTCTATTTTGACATATTGAAATGATCGTGTACAGACTAAAAGGGAAAGTTGCCTCTCAATCCGTTTTGATCATAAATCACTTAGCTTGCGAGGCTTCAAACCGGCAATGAAATCCTGCACGGCGTTCAGTCCTTGTTGGCGTTCAGACTCGTTGGCGGAAGTCAGCAGCGGAAGCGCATCCTCAACTTGGCGCACGATGGCGCTTCCTACGACGACACCGTCGCATTGGCCGGCGAACCGCTCCGCATGCTCGCGGGAGGAGATTCCGAAGCCGACGCAGATCGGAACGGAAGCTGCCTTGCGAACGGTGCCGAGGAAGGCGTCGATGCCTTCGTGAAAGGTGGATCGGACGCCCGTAACGCCAAGCGAGGAAACGCAATAGACGAATCCTTTGGCTTGCGCGGCAATGCGTTCTACCCGAGCTTCGGAAGTCGGCGCTACGAGCGGGATAAGATGAATGCCGCTCGACTCGGCCAGGGCACGTGTCTCTGAATCTTCCTCCAGAGGCAGGTCGGGAATAATAACCCCGCTGAAGCCGTGTTCTTTCAAAAGGTCGAAGAAACGCTCTAACCCAAGCTGCAATGCTGGATTGAAATAAGTAAACAAGATGAATGGCAACTTAACGCCGAGGCCTCTTGCTTTGGATGCGACCGCCATGCAATCCGTCAAGCCGATCCGGTTCTTGAGCGCGCGCTCGGAAGCGCGTTGTATGACCGGACCGTCCGCAAGCGGATCGGAGTAAGGAACGCCGAGCTCGATCATATGGGCTCCGGCGGCTTCGGCCGCTTGAACGAGAGCAACGGAAGTGTCCAGGTTTGGATCGCCCATCGTCATGAAGGGGATAAGCGCCGTTTCCCCCTTCACTTTCAGATCGGCGAATACGGTGTCAATCGCATTAGGTGCGGTTGTTATGCTCATGATTGTTGTCCCTCCTCTGCAGCCAGATAAGACATGATTGACTCCACGTCTTTGTCACCGCGTCCGGAAAGACTTACGACGATAATCTGGTCATTGTTCATCGTTGGAGCTATCTTGAGCACCTGAGCAATGGCGTGCGCGGACTCCAGCGCTGGGATAATGCCTTCCATGCGGGAAAGCAAGCTTAGCGCATCCAAGGCTTCCGCATCGGTAATCGGAACATATTGAGCACGTTTGATATCTTTCAGATAAGAATGCTCCGGTCCGATGCCAGGGTAATCCAGTCCGGCGGAGATGGAATGAGCCGGCAGCACCTGGCCGCCTTCGTCTTGCAATACATAGCTCATGGAGCCCTGGAATACGCCCGGACGGCCTTTGGTCATCGTAGCGGCATGCTCCTCGGTGTCGACGCCCCGTCCAGCGGCCTCCACTCCGACAAGACGAACGGACTTGTCCTCGATGAACGGGTGGAAAATCCCGATGGCGTTGCTTCCGCCGCCCACAGCAGCCACGATGACATCGGGTAAACGGCCTTCGGCTTCCTGGATTTGCTCACGCGCTTCCATGCCGATGATGCGCTGGAAATCGCGAACCATCATCGGATAAGGATGCGGACCGGTAACCGAACCGAGAATATAGTAAGTATCGTCCACATGGCTGACCCAGTAACGCAGCGTTTCGTTGCATGCGTCTTTGAGCGTGCGGGTTCCCGACATGACGGGAATGACTTCCGAGCCGAGCAGCTTCATTCGGAAGACGTTCAATTGCTGCCGTTTGGTATCCTCTTCGCCCATGAATACTTTACACTCTAATCCCATCAGAGCGGCTACGGTTGCCGAGGCAACGCCATGTTGGCCGGCACCGGTTTCGGCAATGACTTTCTTTTTCCCCATCCGCTTGGCAAGTACGGCCTGGCCGATCGTATTGTTGATCTTATGCGCACCCGTATGGTTCAGATCCTCGCGTTTCAGATAGACCTTGGCGCCGCCGAGGTGTTCGGATAACCTTTCCGCGTAGTAAAGCGGAGTTGGGCGGCCGGAATATTGCTTGAGCAGGTAACGGACTTCCTCCAGAAAATCGGGATCGTCCTTATATTTCAGATACGCTTCCTCCAGTTCGATTAGCGCGTTCATCAACGTTTCCGGGACGTATTTCCCGCCGAAAGGACCAAAACGTCCGTGTTGATCTGGTACTTGACTCATGAGCTTCTCACCCTTTCCGCGAATGCGGTGATTTTATTAATATCCTTTATCCCGTCGGTTTCAACGCCGCTGGAAATATCGACGCCTTCCGGATGATAGGCTGTGATTAATTCATTTGCATTTTCGGGAGTCAACCCCCCGGCTATGATCAGCTTCAAGCCTAGATTTCGAGCAGCTTCTTGGTAAGAGGGAATGACATCCCAGCGATAAGCTTTCCCCGTTCCCCCGCCCGCCGTATCGAGCAAAATGGCTGAAACTACATCTTTATAAGCAGCAAGCCTTGCAACTCCCGAGAGGGAATCCTTCGAGTCCGTACCGTCGGTTACAGGCAATGCTCGCCAGATCTCGACCTTAAAGCGCTCGCCCGCCTCACGGCAAAACTCCGGCGTCTCCTCCCCATGAAGCTGGACGACGTCAAGCGCAACAATGGACAACGTATCCTTCAACTGCTCCATCGTAGGATTAACGAACACTCCGACCGAAAGCGGAGGTTTCCCGTTCGCCATCGGAATGCTTCGGGATGCCGCAAGCAGCTTTCCTGCCCGCTCCGGCGTCAATTGCCTTCTGCTCTTCGCGAATACGAATCCGATATATTCGACCGGCAGTCCGCTCATCGCTTGGAGAGTCGCTTCTTCTTTGATCCCGCATATTTTTACCTGAGCAGGCCGTTGATTCGTCATGTCGCGAATCCTTCTTTCGTTACGGGACCGAGAAGCGCGTGAACGGCTTCCTGAATGTTATCCTGACGCATGAAATGCTCTCCGACGAGAACGGCCTGAGCGCCGGCATTACGAACGAAATCAATATCATCCGTGGTTGATATGGCACTTTCGCTCACGGCTACGATTCCTTTTGGCATTAGCCCGATTAATTGCTCCGTAACGTTCAAGTCCGTAACGAACGTTTTCAAATCCCGATTATTTACGCCGATAAGCTTCGCTTTTCCGATGTCCAATACCGTCTCCAGCTCCGGACGATTGTGAACTTCAACAAGCACGTCCAACCCTAAGTCGCGGGCGAGCGTATAAAACGAAGACAGCTGGCTTTGCGTAAGGATCGCGGCAATTAAAAGGATTGCGTCAGCGCCGATGAGTCGGGCTTCGTAAATTTGCCGTTCGTCAATAGTAAAGTCTTTGCGCAGCAAAGGTACATTAACCTGCTCGCGGATCTGCCTTAAATAATCGTTGCTGCCCTGAAAGTAATCGGTATCCGTCAGAACGGAAATGCAGTCGGTTCCTGCCGATTCATAAGCCCGGGCCAGAGATACCGGGTGAAAATCCGGACGGATGAGCCCTTTGGATGGGCTGGCTTTCTTCACTTCCGCGATGAGACCGACAGGACGGTTGCGGCCGATTAAGGCTTGTTCAAACCCCCGGCATGGCGGGAGCTCGGAGATCGCTCTCTCCGCCTGCGCTATCGAAAGCGTTTGTTTAAGCATACCCACCTCTTCGTGCTTGGTGGCAACGATGCGCTCAAGAAACATGGCTCACTTCTCCCGTCGTAGCAATCCATTGCTGCAATTTATTCGCCGCGTGTCCGGAATCGATCGTGTCGGCAGCGATTTTCACTCCGTCTGGCAGTGAATCCGCACGCCCTGCTACGTAGATACACGCACCTGCGTTGGCCAGAACAACGTCACGGTAGGGGCTCTTCTCCCCGCCGAGAATCCTGCGGATTATGGCGGCATTCTCCTGCGCGTCTCCGCCTTGCACGGCGCCTAGCGGCACAGTAGACAAGCCGAGCTGCTCCGGCGTGATATCGTAAGTAATCACTTCCCCGTTTCTTAGCTCGGATACTTGAGTCGGCGCCGAAATGCTGATCTCGTCCAATCCGTCGTAGCTTCCGACGACCATCGCCTTCTTCAAGCCTAATCGCGACAATACCTCCGCAACCGTTGCGGTACGCGTACGATCGTATAAACCGATCAGCTGCCGATCGGCGTTAGCCGGGTTAGCAAGCGGACCGAGCATGTTGAATATCGTGCGCACGCCCAGCTCCCGGCGAGGAACCGCGGCGTGTTTCAGCGCGGGATGGTACAGCTGCGCGAACATGAAACAGATGCCGGTCCGCTCGAGGCATATCGCCGCTTGCTCCGCGGTGAGGTTGATATTGACGCCGAGAGCCTCGAGCACGTCGGCGCTGCCCGCTTTACCGGACATCGCCCGGTTTCCGTGCTTCGCGACACGAGCGCCTGCGGCTGCGGCGATAACAGCGGATACCGTGGAGATGTTGAATTTATGAATGCCGGACCCTCCTGTCCCGCAAGTATCGAGTAAATCCTTGTTTTCCGTCACCACATGATCGGAGAAGGCTCTCATCGCTTCCGCGAAGCCGGTAATTTCGTCGACCGTCTCGCCTTTCATCCGGAGGGCAATGACGGTTCCGCCGATTTGCGCGGGGGTCGCTTCGCCTTTCATGATCGTCGTCATCGCGCCGAAAGCTTCGCCGCGCGTTAAATTTTCGCCGCTCATTAGCTTTACCAATGCCTGCGGCAAGCTTATCGCAAGGGTGTCGCTCATATCGCCTGATTCCCCTTCCCCTTAATCATAGTCCAGATTCGTGCGACGGTCGCCCGCTACGGCAAGCGGAAATCCGTTGCGCGAGTTCGATTGAGCAGGCGGAAAGGCCGCTTCCGCCGAACGGATCGCTTTGAGCATCCCTTTGGCTTTGTTGACCGTTTCCTCGTATTCGTTCTCCGGAACGGAATCCCAGACGATTCCCGCCCCGGCTTGCACGTAAGCTTTGCCATGCTTGAAAATAATCGTCCGGATCGTGATGCAAGTGTTGAGATTGCCCGAGAATCCGAGGTACCCGATCGCACCCGCATAGGCGCCTCTTGCTTCATTTTCCAACTCGGCTATGATCTCCATTGCCCTTAATTTCGGAGCTCCTGATACGGTGCCCGCCGGGAGACAAGAGAGGAAAGCATCGTAGAAATCCTTGTCCGGCCGAAGTTGCCCGGTCACGTTCGATACGATGTGCATGACGTGGGAATACCGCTCCACTTCCATGTAGCTGTCGCACTTAACGGTACCGAACGTCGACACCCTGCCCAGATCGTTGCGGCCCAGATCTACGAGCATTACATGCTCGGCGCGTTCTTTCTCGTCCGCCAGCAGCTCCTTCTCGAGCGCGACGTCTTCTTCCGGAGTTTTGCCGCGAGGCCTTGTTCCCGCGATCGGCCTTGTTTCCACTTTGCCATTGTCCACTTTGACGAGCAGCTCCGGAGAAGTGCCCACGATAACCTCGTCGTCAAGCTTTAACACGTACATATAAGGTGACGGGTTCATCGTTCTCAGTACGCGGTACACATGGAGCGGATCCACTTCGGTTTCGATATGGAAACGCTGCGAGAGCACAACTTGGAAAATATCGCCCGCTCGAATATATTCCTTCGCTTGGTTCACGTTGTCCAGAAACTGTTGTTTGGTTAAGTTCGATGATATTTTACCGAGATCAGGGTCTTGGGGCGGTGTGCCCCGTGACGGTTGAACAGGAAGCGGCTGCTGTATTCTGCGGATGGTTTCGTCGATTGCGTTGCAAGTGTCAGCATACGCGGCATCGATATCCGCGTCGGAAGCTCCCTCGGCAATGTGAACATTTCCGATGACGAGCACTTGCTGCTTGAAGTGGTCGAATACAATAATACGATCGCAGAACATGAATTGCATATCATCCATATTCAAATCGTCAGTCGGATGCGGAGGCAGCTTTTTCTCGTAATATTGCAGCAGGTCATAACCGAAAAATCCGATAGCCCCTCCCGTAAACGGAGGAAGCTCAGGCATAGCCGGGCTGCGATAGGAGCGAAGCTTCTCGCGGAGAAGCTGCAGCGGCTCCGTCGTATGATGAGATTCGGTCTTACCGTTCTGCTCCAATGTCAGGCGGTTTTTCTTCAGCTTCAATAAGAGGAATGGATCCGTCCCGATAAAAGAATACCGAGCCCATTTTACGCCGCCCTCTACGCTTTCAAGCAGAAACGCGCGCTTGTCCCGGCTTAAATGCTGGAACACCCGAATCGGCGTTTCCGTATCGGCAAGCAATCTGCGGACGATGGGAATGACGTTATATTGCCCTGCCATTGCTTTGATTCCCTTAAGCTCCTGCTGATCCATCGTTGATCTCTCCCTTGTTGACGATCCGAATGGCATGCGTGGATATGATGCGCGCCTAATTGGATCATTCCTTGTTCGCCGGGACCATTAAAAAAGCACCCCTGCTCCGCAGAGATGCGCATAATCGATAAGTTGGGTCCGACTTCATCCGCGCATGACAATGCTGCGCAAACGATACGGTAACTCCGCTCATCTCATCTCTACTCGGCTCGCATCCGCGTAAGTTGCCGTCCCTCTGGCCGACCGTTCCGCGATGCGTGATATTTAATTAATATAGCATTCCGCAACTACGAACGTCAACTAATAATCTTCCCAGTCAATCCAACCTAACACTAGACAAAACTAGCAAACACTGGCCAACCGTAGTCAACACTAGACAGCACTAGAAACACTAACCGACCCTTGCCAACCCTGACTAATGTAGCCAACTAAAGCAATGCCTCCCCTTCTCCAGTTGCCACTTTGTTGACATTTTCGCCGATTTAACTCGGCTGTGCCGCTTTATTTCCACCCCCGGTGCCACTTTCGCCGATTTAACTTGGCTGTGCCGCTTTATTTCCACCTACGGTGCCACTTTTACCGGATTTAACTCGGCTGTG